>Ga0123352_10002357_pt1 | contig 26218 bp, 18 predicted proteins | sample TergutLab28metaG_FD_89700 | JGI IMG/M metagenome (GOLD analysis project Ga0123352, IMG submission 89700) | Labiotermes labralis P1 segment gut microbial communities from Petit-Saut dam, French Guiana - Lab288 P1 | ecosystem: Host-associated > Arthropoda: Insects > Digestive system > Gut ...
GCCTGTTGTGGTTCTGGGGTTGGTGGCGACAGGAGACTAGTTAGGTTCTGTGGTTGGTGGCGACAGGGGACTGGTGTGTTTCTGCGGTTGGTGTCGACAGGGGACTGGTGTGGTTCTGAGGTTGGTGGCGACAGGGGACTAGTGCGGTTCTGGGGTTGGTGGCGACCGGGGACTTGTGTGGTTCTGGGGTTTGTGGCGACAGGGGACTAGTTTGTTTCTGTGGTTGGTGGCGACAGGGGACTAGTATGGTTCTGGGGTTGGTGGCAACAGGAGGCTGGTGTGGTTCTGGGGTTGGTGTCGACAGGGGACTGGTGTGGTTTTGAGTTTGGTGGCGACAGGGGACTGGTGTGATTCTGGGGTTGGTGGCGACAGTGAACTGGTGTGGTTCTGGGGTTGGTGGCGACAGAGGACTAGTTTGGTTCTGGGGTTGGTGGCGACAGGTTACTGGTGTGGTTCTGTGGTTGGTGGCAACAGGGGACTGGTGTGTTTCTGGGGTTGGTGGCGACAGGAGACTAGTTTCTTTCTGGGGTTGGTGGCGACAGGAGGCTACTTTTTTCTGGGTTTGGTGGCGACAGGGGCCTGGTGTGTTTCTGGGGTTGGTGGCGACAGGGGACTGGTGTGGTTCTTGTGTTGGTGGCGACAGAGGACTACTTTCTTTAACCTGTAACTGTTAACTTAATGTTGTTTTAAAGAAAAGTAGATATTGATTTAAAAAACGGGAAGTTTCATTTCATGGTAAGAAACTACAGTGTTGCCAATTTAAGACGATTGTAAACGTGAAATATTTGCAATTGATTATATTTTACAATCTCAAATCATCCCATTATGGTAAATGTGGCAGATAATCAGAGGAATGATGTCACAGCAAGTATCAATAAAATGAAGTAAAATGACTTCGCTGATCAATGTTAAAGGAAAATTGAAGTGTAAAATATTGGGTAAGTGATGAAAGAACACACACCGTGCGTTTTTAACAAAGGCCCCATATAGGTCTGCAACTTATATTTGTAATTTTCTGCACGTTTTAGAAATAAATTGGGCTGTATTTTATGAAGTTTTGGCTTATTTACGGACATGTTTTATTGCTTTGTTTCTAAGGCGTTAAATGTTAGGTTGACCTGTAAATTTTAAAGTGGAAATGATATATCGTGATATGAAGCAGGAGTACTTCATAGGAATGTGTCTGGTGAAGGCGTGTCAAACTGAAGACACGTTGCAGGTAAAATCCGAAATCAAGCTTGACATCTGTGGCTCTAACATGTAAAGAGCCTTTCGCCCATCTTCCTTAGGTTTTAAATTTCTTAACGTAGAATTAGCAAAGATGTGATATACTGATTGAATTTATCTTTTCAGAATGTCTTCTTTTAAATATGGTACCTTCTTCTGTTTGAAAATTAATTTAAATTCTGACCGACTGACTGAATGAAATAATAACGCAAGGTTTTTTTTTTCAGAAATACCCCTTTTATTTCTTGGATCGTCAAATTGACGGTTACTTAAAAATGCTAACAGTGAATTTTACACAATTGCTTAGATATTTGGAATGATCATTAAGGAGAAAGTAGGATAAATTACGGCCAAGTTCAATTTGTTATGATTATACATTGTATAACAACTTTTGCCTGATCGTCCTTAGGAAATTTCCGTCTTTCATGCTGTTTGCTTATGGGAGCGCTGGCAGAGAATTGAAGGCCCTTCGGTTGATAAGTGTATGTGTGTGTGTGTATATATATATATATATATATATATATATATATAACTGTTAAATGTAGGAGTGCTATGGGCAGACAATTCGATGACAGGCAAAAATGTTTTCACATTCGGAAATAATATTTGCTCTTGTGGTCCGGAAACAGGAGAGTCAAATTTCCTGAATATCAAAATGTAGAAGGGGCCACACGCTGAAGCCCTGTGAGCCGCGTGTTAGTGTTCCTGTTACTCCTGTTTGTCCTATTATTCCTGCGTTTTTAATGCCTTTTAAAGGCAGTTGCCCTTTTCTCTTGTTTTTCTCTTTGGAAGAAATGTTATGTTGAGATGGTCGTCTGTTTCTCTGGCCTGTCTCACTCTTGCTTTATCCTTGTGCTTATCTCGTAACCTCCGAATCATTCCACTGCTTGTACTTACTCTCTGACCTGCGAGTTATCTTACTTCCTTTCCTCTCGTTTACTGGGAGGTATCGCCATTCCCGTACTTATCTCGTAAACAGCGAGATATCCTATGTCTTTTTTTAGTCTCGTCAACTTAGAGGGTTTTAAATTGCCGCAGATTAGACGTCCTGTCTTCATTTCAAAAGGCAATTGCATAACAGGTCTTACAGCAAATGCAAAACGGATTTGTGGTCATGATTTAGAAGCGAGGACATGGCGGGTATGGAAAATGAACAGTAGGTAACGTTGTACGGCGGCACGGAACGGTAGTACCACAGACGCTTCGTGGCAAGGAAAGAGGCGTTTGGTCCTGTATATGAAATCCGAAGGGGCCTACTTAGGAAGGGATATACAAACATGTAATTAATGTAATTGTAAAACTTTTACGTTTTCCATGTCCGAAACCTTACGACTTGGACGTTGCCTTTCTTTGCAGAATTTATTATTTATGCGAATATTTTTATGTAGATATTATTAAGTTTATTGGTCATACATAACCTCAAACCCCTACCCAATCGAAGTAATTTTTAATATCTGGCTTGAAACAACGTTTCGCACAAAACAGTAGTACCGTACATTAATCATCTATCTGTAATACAAATTTCACATTCCTAGAAATAAGCAATAGAAATTAAATGTTATAATTGTGCGTTTTTGTTTCCCTTTATTAAGAAAGTATATAAATAGCATGAAGAAATAACGTAGATTAGTATTTAATATTGTTGATACATTATCAGTTTTATCGAGTACTGTAGTCGGCAAATGTGATAAAGCAAATAACCAAAAGTTCATTGGTTAAACGTACAAATGTCATCATATAAATTGCTATTTTTTTTTCGGATTTTAACAAAATTTGTGTTTTCTCGAAGCTCTTCAACAACCCCCACCCCCACCCAGTGTAAAATTTCGGCACAATCTGTCCAGTGGTAGTCGAAGTGTTCATGCCTACGAACGGATAGAAATTATGAAGAAAATAGTCGCTTTTCAAAACGTAAGTGCCCAAAAAAGGAAACCAGTTTATTATAGAAAAGGCTGTTATTTTCAGCGACGAATAACCTTCATATCATGCAAGGTGTTCTGTTATGTTACTAAGAATAGTTGTATCATTCGATAAGATAATACGAATCTGCTGTGACTAGCTGTACTTACTAGCAACATATGACTTCTTATGCCGTTAATTTATATTCATGTACCTTTGACGTGCTACGTTTATTTAATATTCCGTAATAAACACCGATGACCTTTCATATTTTGAAAAGTCTGTCTATTTCACACATAATTCAATTTTCGCTTTTATGTACATAAATTAACAAAAAGCTATCTGGGTAAATATATGAACACTGAATTCGGATTAGTAATGAATACCTAATGGTATGTATAATTATTTATGCAAGTATGTACGTATTTCTTGGAATGTAGTTAATTCAGAACGACAATAAATCAAAATAAATTTTGCTGTGACGAAAATGTATTACAAATAATCAGTATTAAAATTACTACAATAAAAGGAAGCATTAGGTCTGTTGCACATAATATCTTCAGTAAAAGAGGCCCGGAGATTCTGATGGTGATGCAGACTCGTATTATTGTAGTCGTCTCGGTTATGATTATCGTGTAGTCTTACCGAGGTTGGCAGGTTCCCAGATGCAGCAGAAAGGAATTGTCAAGAGGTCGTAATCACAGGCCGACGGAGAAACGAAATCCTACCTAACGGGCTGTAGTGTGATAGACTCATTCGTCTCTTGCTGCAGTAAATAAGCAGTCGTCCTAACTGTTCGATATGAGAATTCGCCTGTTGTCGACAACTGTAGCAACAGAATCCGCTACAGAATCTTAGGAATACCATTCGTTGGTCCTAACATTAATATTTGTGCTGGGCCAGGATTGTGATCAACTCTGGACTCGTAGGCTAGAAGGTAGTTGTTACTGGTGTTTCGGACGTACATCCTTCCTCTGTCTTGTGCCTTGAGACTGTCTGAGTCGTAAGGCCATAAAATCTGTTTTAGAACTTATTCGCTATAAAAACAAATGATATCTGTAATCTGGCCCCAATATGTGAAAAATTAGCGTTGTAATGTCCTTATACGGAGTCTGCAGAGGACATATTTCTCCCGATACTAGGTCAAGCTGTAACAGTTCAGTCTTATCTTCGACATGTGCCCAGCTGGAAGTTTGACCGAGAGACTGACTGTTCTGTCTGGCACAATTCATGGTTTTTCGCAGACATTCCTCGCAGATGCTGTAACAGGGTCTTAGACTATGCTACGACAGCTTCCTTACAACCCTTTTAAATTTATTATTCACTAGTGTCCCATCATTCGACCAGGACAGCATAACCGTCGTTTGTCATTTGAACTGTGCTCTGTATTAGGTTACGTTCATCATTCTCAAAAACGTAAGCTATATTGAAGACTATGTACTGGAGTCCAGTGTCCTCCATGTACAACGGACCTCATAACATAAGGGACATAGGGTAACAATGTCTTTTAGACGCTGACAGTGGATAAGCCGGCCAATAAATTCCCATATTTCGTGGAAATGTATGTGTAATGCTGTCCTCGCAATAGCTCTAGGCTTGTACCGAGTCGTGTAAGGCTAACGTCTCTAAAAACATAAAGTAAGTTCTGTAAACCTTTTGATATCTCGCTTCAAAGCAGGCAATTCCACGTCAAATCGCATGGTAGTTTTAGGTCTTTACACAGCCTGGCCATTTCGAAGAATTTTTTTTTTACAAACGTTTCGATCTGTCTTGGTCGATTAATCTCCGGTCCATTAAATCTAAATTTCTCACTATTTGGTAAAATTCGTCCCGCATGCGACTTTATGCGAACACATTAGGCCTATCTCACGAACTCTTTATTATACATTTCCTATAAGATCTCATTTCACAGCTGATGTCACGCGTTTTACATCGTTATATAATAAATGTTAATTATTTCACATAAACATAGATGCCGTTGCAATTATTTTTTTCTACGACCTTTATATCCCTCAGCAAAAAGAGAAAAGACGCCAGGAGATTCCTTGTCTTCTGCCCTGTCAAGTGCTTTTTTTTAATGGAATATAATAGAAGGAAATGGAATTATACATGCTGTAGGCCTCGAGATGCGTAAATAGGCAACTCCATGGGGCATCAGTTCGTTTTCCAGGAAACCTGTTAGGCATTTTGCATTACTATATTTTTATGACCTCTCTGAAGTTGGGCAAGAATAACTTAGATAAATACAGACAAAAGACTATTAGAAAATTCCAGGCAATTGATATAGAAAACAGTTTCAGTATTCAGCTGTAACTTTTTCGCAATAGCTGTAGGCTCCTCTACAATTGGATTACTCGGACACTGAACAAGAAGGAAGAAATCTCCTCCGAAACGTCTGAAACTATTTACGAATCAAGATGGCGTCGTGTTCCAGAAAGCTTGAATCGCTACCAACACGGCCCTGAGAACCTCCTTACATCTGGCATTGATTTAGGCCTACTTTGTATTTTTTAAGATTAATGAAGAAAACATTCTATACATTCCCTCATTAGTTTTACCCTTTCATGCAAAGATAATGAGTGCTACCTGTCTGAACATTCCATAATCCTGCATTCTAGCCCGCAGTGTATTCTGTGTTTCGTTGTCTCCCAGAGTCCTTGATAGGTTGGTCCTTGTCACCGCAGTATGACGAGTCCTCATGTTGCGGCTGGAGGAGAGCGTCACCTTGCTTGCAGACAGCAGGCAGGGTGACTTTCTGGCTTGTTTGTGGGAAAAGCGGTCACAATTCATTACCGTAAAAACTTAACATTTACTTGAATTTGGAAGACGTCATCCCGTTGTGCATATGTAATAAATGTTATTGCCACAATTACGAAACAAGAGTCCCACCACGACGTGAAAATAGTGCACATGCCAGTTAAAAGTGAAATCCAGTAACACAGTTTGTTAACTCCAGTGAACTGATATACAAAAACTGTATGCACAAAAACGCTCAACCTCACAAAAATCCAAGAATAAGTGCAGCAATATGAGGGTACAAAGCCCCAAGCATGAACATAACATAACATATAAAATAGGAGTGCAGTAATCTTGAACCATAAAATGTTAAGAAAATAACCAAGATCCATTAATCAAGTGTGAATGATCGCCCTAAGTACACTCTATAAATTTTACGCAACTAAGTGATACCACAGCTACTTACGTCCACCCCTGCAAGGAAAGTTAAATAAATAAATAAATATATATATATATATATATATATATATATATATAGATAGATAGTTTTATACCTGTTTTTATATCCAATAACATTTTAACCATTAACATAAGCTTTTAAATCCACTTAAAGGTCCAGTGTAAACAATGGGATCCCATTGGTAGAGCCACCGAATGTACCTTAATTGACAATATTATTCTGCAGGCCTGATGATGGCAGGATAAAACGGCCGAAACATTTAGCCTGATCAACCAGTTGTAAACTACAACTGATATTAATTGTTGTGTATAGATGGTACTTTGCAATAAAATTTATTAACTGTTACGAACATTTCAAAAACCTCAGACTTGGATTGATACTTTGGAACGACGTCAGCATCTGCCTGTGAGCATGAGATATGGAATGTGGAATGTGACGATCTTGTAAAAGTCAGGGACACTGAACAGAGTGGCTAGAGAGTGAGGGAAGTATACATTGGATTTTTTTTTTGACAACAGTAAATTGTATGGGACAAAGGAGGCATTGAAAAAGCAGAGGAATTTACTTTTTTGTGTATAAAGAGAATTGAAATAATCAATTCGCGACAGGATATTTGTACACAAGAGAATCACCAGTTAAGAGATTAGGACTTGCTAATGAGAGGATGAAACCTATACTCCGATGCGAGGTCGGTGGTGTGATATTACCGCTCTGAATATGTATGTCCCATATGTGATAAAGGTGATGATATTAGGAACAGTTTCTATAAGGAATTAGTGGAAGTTTTCGACCAGGACCCTAAGTACCCTAGAAAATTCTGTTAGGAGATTTTAATGCAAAACTGAGGAGAAAAATTATATTCATAACCAACAGTTTGGAGTGAGAGTTAACACTTGTGTAGAGGCATAAATGAATGTAAGAAGGTTTACCAGCTGAGAGCTAACGTAGAGAGCTTGAGAATGGCTAGCTTCTCACAAATTCCCACAGCATTTTAAATAGGTGGAAAAATTTCTTCTGTCAGTTATTGAATGTAGAGGAAGGTCGCCTATTATGGGGAGGCTTCCCAATTTGGGGGAATTCCATTATTTCATACCAGGAGGTGCTGCGCTCTGCGCTTGAGAATGTAAATCATTAAGCAGTTGAGGTTATTCTTTGTAATCACATTATAAACGGTCAGTTGTTCAAGACTGTGAAATGTTTGCTTTTCCCTCAACTGTGAGTCATGAGCCGTTGAAGGTAAGCATTTTTCTAAATTAGTGCTCAGTTCTCTGTTAGTGTAATCTTAAACCCTTGCTTTGGTTCATAGGTAGAATTTTAGGTCCTTCTGTTTTATTCATCCTTTTTCTCGAGCACCTGTTTTCCCCTATTATGGGGAGGTATGAATAACCTAATACAGGGCTCCCCATGTTAGGAAGTAAGTACCTTGTGAATTATTCCTTCTGGATTATATAATATTACAGGTGGCTGAAAGGAAAAAATGGGACCCCGAAAGGATAAAGGCAGCTATTGAGGCTCTGAGGAACAAGGAAATGGGAAGCTACAAAGCGTCCAGAATTTTCAACGTACCACAAACAAAACTACAGCGTTATGTTAAAGACCGGCAGAAAAGCTCAAGTGAAGCAATAGAAACAGAAATGGGTAGGAAGCGAATTCTTCTTTGTGAAGCAGAATATAATCTGGCTGAATACTCTCTTTTGATGGAAAGAAAGTTTTTGGCTTAACAATGGCAAACGTCATGCGTCTCGCTTACGAACTTGTTGTAAGAAACGGAATTAAAAATCATTTTTGCAAGAGAAATGAAAAGAATGGAAGGAAGTTGATGAAAAATTTCCTACGTCGTCATCAAGAAATTTCAGTTAGAAACCCTGAAGGTCTTTCACTCTCAACAGCGAGGGATTTCACTCCCGAATCAGTAGTTCAGTCTTTTAAATCTACGAACCCGCTATTTACACCATTCTGCCTAATCCTGCAAGACGTTACAATTTCGACGAAACCGGCATCACTATTGTACAGCACAGACACACGAAAATATTAGCATTGAAAGGAAAGGGTCAGATATCTTCTCTTCAGTCCCCAGAACGGGGATCTCTTGTGACAGTCGTCAGCTGTATGAGTCCCACTGGACACTTCATTCCTCCGTTACTTGTATTTCCAAGAAAAATATGAAAAAGGAACTGATGAATGGCACACAGCCTGGATTAATCCACGCGTGCCATTCATCGGGGTTGATACAGAGCGAGATTTTCACCCAGCGGTTTCTTCATTTCATCAAACATACAAAGCCAACAAAATAAGATCCTGTTATCTTAGTACCGGACGGGCACTATTCATACACATGAAACCCGGAGGTCATTAATTTAGCTCGCGAGGATCATGTTGACATTATTTGCCTCCCACCTCACAGCAGCCACAAGATGCAGCCTTGGATAAAAATTTCATAGGACCCCTGAAAACATTCTACTACCAAAAAATTGAAAAATAGCTCCGTTCAAACCCAGGGCGAGTCGTCGCCGTCTACCAAATTGACGAATTATTCGGAAATGAGTACAAGCTACCTGCAACAGGCAAAATAGCGGCTAATGGCTTCCGTGCGACAGGCCTTTTTCTTTGTGACAAGAATATCGTCACACGATTTCCCTCTAGCCTAAGAGGAAACATACTGCTCCTGTGATCCATCCTGCTTTGATGAGACCAGCGATCAGCCATCATTCAGTTCTGTTAATTTTTCGCCTTTCACTTCTGCAGAGGCTCTCATCATCAGATATCAGCCCTGTGCCAAGCCTGAACCTGAAGCCAAATCCTCGTGGTGGAAAAGCAAAGAAAATAATGAGTTCACCTTACAAAAATACATTGAGGAAACTCAGAAAGAGAAAATCAAGCACACCACTAAATCCAAAACCAATCGGCTTGCGTCGAATGCTCTTCTTGGTACTTCAGAAAAGACGGAAGGGAAGGGTTTGCAGGGATCCAACTCCGTCTGACACTCCATCAGATTCGGACACTGACCTAGTTGTTCTTTTCACTGACAATTCGACTGAAGAAGATGACGAACAAGACGCTGATTATCTGTACTGCACTGGTCTTTTCTCGGAAGACCACAGTGGAGAAGACTGGATACGATGTGCGAAATGTTTCAGATGGGCGCACACACTTTATGCTGGTGTGGAAGAAGATTTTGTTTGTGAGCCTTGTCAGGGGTAAACACTGCTTTGTTCTTAGTTTGTATCCTTTCTATTTGAATTTTTTGCATTCTGTAAATATTATTTTTGTTTTCTATGTAAATTATTCATCTCCCCAAACTATGAACACGTGTGCTCCTAATTAGGGGATACGAAACTTTTAAGGAACGAATTTTACAGGCGTTTTTCTTTTCCTAATGTATGATGTTTATGTAACAGCTGCCTCTTCATTACTCAAATAAGGCTATGCTTGTGTTTTGTAAAGTTTTACGACTTTTTCCTAAGTTTAATAGCAGTTTTTAAAGACCCCCCCCCCTTAATAGGCGACTTTCCCCTACGTGGGGTTAATGATGTTAGGCAGACTGAAATACACACAGCTGAGCCGCTTGACCCTCAGACTGCAACCTTTGATTCTGAGATGTCTATTGACAAGCTGAAAAGATATACATCTCCCTTTTTTATAAAATTCAAGCAGAATTAATTCAAGCAGGAAATAGGGAAGTACACCCTGAGACTTATACATAAACATATTAATTTTGTTTAAAGAAGGAGGTATTGCCTGAAGAATGGATAGAATCAATCTGTTCCTATTTGTCAAGAAACTTGAAAAAGCAGGTTGTAATAAATACTGTAGCATATGACTTTTATCAAATACATGCAAACTTTCATCCGAAATATTTCTTGCAAATATAACTGTATATGCAGAAGAGATTATAGGGCATAATCATTGGATTTCGACGTAAGATATCAGCTACCAGTCCTACATTTTTAATTTGTCAAGTACCTGAGAGAAATGGCTTGCAGTGAGGCAGAACATCAGCTATGCACAGACTCCAAGAAAGCCTATGATTCAGTTGGGAGGGAGGTTCTGTAAACTATCCTCATTGAGTTTGCCGTATCTACGGAATTAGTTAGGTTAATAAAATGTGTTTAGATAGAGCATGTACTGAACTCCGTATGGTAAAAAGTTCGTCCGACACAGTTGCTATTCAGAATGGTCTGAAACAAGCAGACACTTTGTCTCCATTGCCCTTGCCAATTAGATTTAGAATATGCGATTAGATCAAAGAAAAAGGGAGGAGTTTAAATTGAATGATTAACATCAGCCTTTGCTATAGCCGATGATGTCAAGTACATACTATAAAGAAAAACACAGGAGACTTTTTCGCCTGTAGTAAAGAGATTAGCATAGGAGAGAGTACTGAGAAAACTAGCGTATGTTCATGTCTAGTACACACAATGCAGGAGAAAAACACAAAATAAAGATAAGTAATAAAACCTTCGAATGCGTGGCGTAGTTCGAGTATTTGGAAACAAACCTAATAAAGCGAAATTGTGTTTTTGAAGAAGTTGAGGGCAAATTGAACCCAAAACAAGATGCAGTATCATTTGTCTTCCAGTTCGCTTTCGAAACGTATAAAGATAGAAGCATACAAAACTGTAATTTATGGGTGTGAAGTTTGGTCGATGGCGTTTAGGGAAGATAGGCTGAGGGTGTTCGAAGTAGGGTGCTGAAGAAGACGTAGTGGCTTAAGAAAGGCGCGGCATCAGGGCACTGGAGGAAGGGGCACAGTGAGGAGCTTCATGATGCATACTTCTCATAATAAACACCGTTCAGGAGCTCAAATCACGGACAGTGAGTTGGACGTGTCCTGTGACACGAGGGGCGGAGGGGGGGGGCGCTTATACACGTTTGTGGTAGAAGAAGCCATTTGGAAGACTTGGTCTTGGATGGGAAAATAATATTGAAACAGATATTAATGAAACCTTTAGGGAGGGCATGGAATGGATTGATCTGGCAGATGATAGCGCTCCTGAACACGGTAATGAACTTGTGGGCTCCAGAAATGCGGGAATTTCTGGAGTACCTGAGTATTTATTACCTTTTCAAGAATGAGTCGTTCCCATGGAGATGGTTTTCTGTTAATTATGACAGAGTAAGTACTGTTTATTTCCCTAAATGGTATTAACGATTGGTCGTTCTGACAGACGAGTAGTCTGTTGTCTGTGGGCAGGTACCGAATGTTATGTACAGCAGACTTCAGAGTACATCTGGGTAATTTCTGCTGTTTAAATTGTATGCGCATGACAATTTACTCATACCAATGCTAGCTGACTGTGGTATCAGCAAATACACACCACCACGAAACGTTGAAGCCATGTAGGCATTTGAAATGGTGGAATGATTTAAATAAGCAGCCCTAATTGTAAGAAACGAGTGCTGCAAAATGACAGGCCATATTATGTGGGTGAAAAATGAATCTTATGTATTAAGTTATTCTTCATATCTTTGGTATAAGGGTGGAAACACGATAGGAATATTCCGAATACACACAAACGTTCAGGCTCTGTCCTTTGGTTCTTTCACGTAAAATTGGTTATTGTTTTGTGATTGATGAAACTTTAAGTGATAGAAGATCGAGTCTTGATACAAAAATCTTCAATCATTTTTTAAACATGAATTAATGAGCGCAGATACAGAACAATGCATCTATAGTGCGGACACTGTTAGAGGATGAAGCATGGAAGCAATTGGATCTTTCTGAGTAGAACACCATCAGTCATTTTGTCGACAAATTTTTGTGCAAAATACATGGGAACTGTTAGTGTGCCTATTTAATTAAATGAGTAAAATATATACAGTATGTATTGGAGCACACAAATAGAGATGTGCTATGGCATATTTTGAAATTGCTTGGAATTACAAGGAGCAATTGTGCAGCTAGAAAGTTAGGTTCAAAGCTACCAAGCCTTCGTCATATATTGTCCTGGTTGGTTGGCACTCATGCTTCGTATTCGGAAGGTCGCAGGTTCAACCGGTTATTCTGGACGGATTTGTTGATTTCCGATGGGAAAATTTCGCAAATTGCTTCTTCCGAACTCACGTCTGCTTTGTTATAATAAGTTCGAACTCATTATATACTAGTCATGTTACAACTAAAATTTGAAGACCTATACTCTTGGCTGTTGACACCATCATAACGACAAACAAGAGTCAAAAAAGTGATTTCAAAATTTCAAAAGATGCGTTTGGAAATACTTATTCTACCCTAAAGTATGTAGTATGTTTATGGCTTGCTACCAAGCATATTGCCCTGACGTTTTTGACTCCCAAAAACCATCAGAGCAATTTGTTATGCAATAAAGCTAGTTTAGAATCTATAGTTGTCCTGATATATATGTTTTTAAAAAACCTCCTTCAAAATGAGCACATTTAATCCTGTATACCACAAGGGTAACCATTTGTACCACCGATTGTAACGTTCGACTCTACACTTTGCACATGCAATATATTTATATTTCGCACGATTTTCACACTCAACAGTGATTATTTCTATAAGCACGCTTGAGAGACCGGTCTCCGTTAGTTTTTAATCTGAATTTTTAGACATACTTTGCGATTGGAAATACAGGACCAGTTCGTGCGAAATTTGTGGTGGACAAGTTACTAGTGTAAAAGGTTTTTCTACGGCACTCCTGCTTCTTCCTGTCAGTAACATTACACCAGTACTCCCAGTGTTCGTGCTGATATCGAGAAGGGCTGGACTGGAAAGTACCCTCAAATTGCTTTTTTGGAATGCTTGTGTTTGGGTGAGTGTGTGGATGGATAGGGGGTTGTGCGAGGTTTACGCTTCCTAAATCGCTGCTGAAACCAAATCGTTGGAACATTGCGATTTTGTCTAAATTCCAGTAATTAATAATAGATGGCAGCATCACACAAATAAACCCAGCAACACGTAGTTCCTTGCACGTGCCTTAGAAGGCGGTAGTGCAGACTTCAACGGTGGTGATCAATACTGCTGACACATGGCCATAGGCCAACCGAAATATTTCTAACAATAGTCACTCAGTTCCAACTACGTTCAACTGTCCTACCTTCACATTAACAAATTCCATGAAGCATAGGTAGGTGTAAGAATAAATTCTCACTAAATTGTGATGGGAAATTTATTTAACAATGGGAGCACTTGGAAGTTACATTTGTGGGGGTCAGACATGGTTTCTTGTGAACGTAATAAATTTTGGTTTCCAAAAATAAAATTTATCATGTAGCTGAGCGACCATCAGCTTCTGTATAAGGACTCTCTTTCATGGCATTGGTGAGATTTCGTTAGAACGCTAAAAAGTAATTCAACTAAGACACGCCAACTTTGTGTGAAACTTCCCTATTTCTGTGCAGTTCTAACCATCTTTCATTCACAAGGTTCAGCAATGTCTCCAATAAAAATTTTATAAAAATTCGTTCTGTGATTCTCTAGTTTAACAAAAGGAGAGATGAATAAACTTGCAAAGACAATAGGATCTTTTATAAAACTTTTCTACCAATACCCAAAATCAATTTGTAACAGAAAGAAAGGTATTCAAGGCAGTTTTTGTGCCAGAAGTATTGTCACACACTGCCATTCTGATGTGCCAGGTTTGAAAGCAGGATCCATAATATTGCAAGAGATTTGTACAACATAATAAAATAATTGTGTACAGCTACTAATTGAGCACCAGGCAGATTCTAGCACAAGGGAGCGGTTGAAATGGCTGCTTTGTGGAAGAACGTTTCCTACCTGTAATTATGTATATTAACAAGACCAAATATAATGACAGTGACACACACTGAGCCCCACTATGGTAAGAGAGGCCCTCTTAATTTAATTAAATTGTTCAGAGGTTGAACTGACTTACTGCTACTAACAGCTAGTTGGAAAGTGAGGAAGGCGTGGAACTTTACCTCCATTCCCCTCCCCCTTTATCACGCTGGTGTAAAGCTAAGAATTTCTTTTGTAAAATGTATAAAGAAGCAAAATATGCACTTTAATTTTATGGTGTATTCTTATTTATAATATTTTCACCAGTATATTTCGGCCAGTACTCCGGCCATCTTCAGGGTGATGATACAAGAATACACTTGTAGTTAAATGTTTCACAGTCACTCCAGAATATTAAAAATATTTAATTTTATAACAATATTTTATAAAGAATATATAATTTTATTGCTGAGTAACACTGTACTATAATATAGGATAAAATTGACTAATTATGAAATGGTGGAATTTAAAATTATTAGTTGATTGTGAAGTGGTGAGTTCTAACCCAGAGTACAGGTGACGTGTAGTCTGTGTGGTGTGCAGCTCAATATATTTTTAATATTTCTAGTATTATAATGATGAATGATGAATAAAACCACATCATACAATTATAGTGCATTTGTTGGTTGTTTCTACATTTTACAAATCTAATTAATGCAAGGAATATGGAAAATATTAAAATAAGTATTTTTTATTTGAAATGTATTTATTGTGTAGTCTTTATAGAAACACTGGAATTAAATGAGCACAATGTATGAAAATGTTTGTAGCTCTTCTTTGCATATACATGAAATGAAAATAGGAACAAAAATAATGAAATTCAAAGCTTCAACACAGGTAACAAATATTACTTTCTTCTTTCCCACCCATACATACAGGGCGATTCAAAACACTCTGAACAACTGTGTGAATATTTCTTGTGTATGAGTTTGAAACCTGATAACATTTGAAAAGGCAACATGGCCAAACACATTTTTCATGACAAATGTGTTACAGATCAATTCACTTATTACTATTAATGTTATTAAATCAACTCATTCAAAACCTGTCTTAGTCATTAAAGGTAATTCCACAATTTTAATATTTTCAAAAGCAGTAAACAGCTTGCTCTCCATGTCTGGATTTCTTTTAAATTACTTTTCCAAGTTCAGTTACCAAATTTGTCCGCTTTGATAAATATAAATTTCTGAGGCTATATTTTGACCTCAAGCGGAATAACGTCCAAATGATCTTTTGGACTGTCTGTTGTATTAATCAGAACACAAATCGAAGTCGACTAATCATAAAAAAAGAAAAAAGTTAAATGTCCTTTATCAATATAAATATTTTGTCTGTTTATATCATGATGAAATGTATGAATGATTAATTATTATCATTCTTATTATTATTATTATTACTATCGTTACGTTCCGAACTGTGTGAAATAATTACTTAGTTCCTTGTGCAGTTCTTTAGAAACGTAACAGTGTAATTATGTAGTGGTTTAGTATGAATATGCACCAAGGACATGATCTTCTGTGATGTGATGTATTTTCTTTGATTGATGGCGTCCAGTGTTTCTGAATACCTTTCTGCTTTAAGCAATACTTTGAGAGACCTGGAAGTATTCATTCATTTCTTCGAAAAATTGGTACCTGCCTATCAGACTACCCGACATCGCATCCCAGAAGAACACAAACTTTACACTCAGCACTGTGAGAAACCCAAATCACATACCAGCAATTAAGTTAGAAAAGAAATAACTCTGTCTAATATCACAGCAAAACATTAGGGCTTTCAGTGGCCATTACTGAAAGAAAAGTCCGATTTTTATAGTAAGATCAGGGCCAGCTTAATCCATTAGGCCAAAATAGTGGGCGGAAAGAGGCAAGAAGAATGATTATAGTAATTTGATATCTGCAGATTATTAAACTGATAAGAAATTTTATGTGTAGTGTTACTAACATGTTGTATTGTAATTGGGCAGTGGTAGAACAGTACGGACCGGTAAGCCTAAGCTTCGCCTAGGTTAACAAGGAACTTTGAGCCGACCTTGCATAAGACATGCGCGAAATCAACCTGAACACGTATTTTTATTGCCCCTGTGGGAGTTACTTCTCTCCCGGGACGTACACTGTAATCTTAGTGTGGAGGATGATGTTAGCACCTGCGAATACTCCAATTGCTGCAGGATCCATGATGAGACACTGGTCAGTGGCCCACAGGGTCGACAGGGACTCATATACTGGCCGTACTTTGCCTCGCCAGGAGTGAGGACGACCGTCTTGGCCCACAACCTCCAGAGACGCCTTGACCAGTGACACTTTGTCCTGCTTCCAGGATGGTACAGACTGCCACAAAAATATGGTTGTATCAACAAAACAGAATGTACACGTTAAAAGCCACGTATTCATTTCTGCCACCATAAGGTCACTAAACTGTACTACTGTCTCACACAAATCCATAAGAGGTCAGCTTCTGAAGATTAATGTAGTATGGAATCTAACGCCGTGTAGGGTTGGTAGAAATATACCGAGTGTTTAGAACACTCTGCTAACTCCACCGTCGGGGTAAGTTTCTATCAAACTGCATTCGTCACAGCAGCAGACGGTAATGTTTATCAGTCGACCTGTTACGGACTGTTGTGATATGTCAGCACGAATTAAAATTATTCTCCCTTTTTCTTTTATGAGATTTCGCCACAAATATAACTCTCCAGCTCTTCCATTCGTGCTACATACCCAGTCCAATATCTGTGATTTAAAGACTAACATTGTTGGATAATGAATACAAACTAACGGCTAACAAGTTTCCCATTACTTTTACATCCAAATATTCCTGTTCTTACCCTGTCCCTGCCGGCAACTGGTTCATAGCAAGTGACTTTAATAGTCATATTCAGAACTGTTACTCTGTTGAGCCCTGCACTCTTCTGGGTTATTACGCAACGAGTAGTGGTAATTTATCATCGACTTTATCGGTCCCATCTTCAGTGTTCAAGAATCCTGCATTATTGAGGGATTCTTGACCCCTAAATATGGGGCCTATAAGTTGCCCTGAAACGTCGGTGATAAATTACCACTACTCGCTGCGTTATAACCCAGAAGAGCGCATTGCTCATCTACTTTGCGGCGGAAGCCTGAAATCACGTCTGGTACTTGTTGATACAATTGTGTGTAAGGAATGTGAAAAAGTTTATTTAATTGCAAGTTGTCAAAATCCAAGCAAACCGCACAAGGCCCTGTGAAGGCTTCCAGTTCACTTCATGTTTGAGAACACAATCATAACTACATAAGTCATTTTGTTTAATGTCAGTAATCTCAGTATTGCACCCACACAGTGTACTTTAAGTTGTTTGAGTGACTGTAGCAATAAACTCCTGACGACTTGCCTACACGGCATTAACCGATTGACACAGCTTGTTCAGAAAAAGGTGGCTACTTTAATTTTAAATATTGTTTGCACGAAGTGCAGGTTTCAAATAACTTACGCGGTTAATTTCCAGCCTCTTACACCGGAGGCCTGGATCCATTTCCAGGTTTACCCATGTGAGAACTGTGGTGAACAAGGTGGCACTGGACTGTTCTCTGTCAATGTATTTTGCCTTTCCATGCCAGTATTATTGCAACAAACCTCCGTACTCATCTCCATCTTAAATTATACTTTTATCAAAAGAACATATGTGAAGAAGCCGGAGAACTTTCAGACAAAAAGAATGCCTTTTTCATATCGGGAAAGATAAAGTCAGCCCTAGAACAGACCACGACGGCCACTCTTTCTTTAATCTTGGCGCTAGATGGGAGTGGGTGGTTAACGCGACGCCCTGGCCGCTTTACCCTGGGAATGACCCAGTACCCGTTCTATATGAGGCTGGGTGGGCCCCAGGGCCGGTCTGGATGGGTGCGGAAAATCTTACTGCCACCGGGATTTGATCCCCGGACAGTCCAGCCCGTAGCGAGTCGCTATACCGAATACGCTGTCCCGGAACAAATATCGGGAGGTTACTGGACAGAAAAGTAATTTAACATTGTGTCACAGGCTTCAATATCAGACAGTGTTGCATGATCTCACCTGTACTGTAGCATAGAGCAAGTGTCCGTGGCAGTGGACTGTAATGACAAACATCCTGCGCTTGACCTCCTGCAAGAACGACATCTTCTGCAGTGCCCTCACTTCGTGCAGTGGGACTATGTGGCTGGCTTCAGAGCTGTTCTTGATGTCATGCCTGTGCACCTGTACAGCAGACAGTATACTTCGTCAAGGTGACATCATTTTGTCGCCCTTATGAGTTCTTACCACACACTACATTACGGGACAATACGTGTGTGAGTTATCGTGTCTCCGTACTTGACCAATGTGTGCGAATTTCCAATAAGACTGAACAACAAACACCATAATAATTTTAACACTTAAACAAACATGCTTGCCGGAAGACTAGATTATTTATCTATATAACGCACAGGTTGATCTGAGTATGTGGCTCTTACCTCCTATGTTCTTTGCAAAAACTGCATGAATTGAGAACATATTAAATTAATTGACATACATCTCCGTAGTTTTATTCCTCCTTACGTAGACAATAAAAATGTTGCGTAAAGTACGTTCTGAGACGTTTAGTTGTCGAGACACTCCCTCAAGGTGCAAGGTGCCAGAGAGGAAAGCATGGCAACCTCGTAGTTAGAACAGGAATTCGAAGCGCTCTCCTGCCATTTCAAGGCAGATGGCAGTGCGCCTCACGTCATTCTCTCAAATAAGCCTTTAATACGTTGGCATCGACCGCTGTCAGAGCTGCCTGAAGTCTGGCCCCGAGACCTCGGATAGTCCTGGCGAGAACTGGATTGGTGTTGGTGCCAGGGTAACACACTGGGTGGACTGGCCCACCCAGTGTGTTACCCTGGCAAAATTTGACTTGATAGGCTGTAACGGTGGTTCACGCGTAGTGCGACTCAAGAACATATCTTCGGCGACTGTCTCATTCTGAAAATACTGCTGTATGATAATTTGGTATGCATACATCCTTAAACACTGTCAGACCTTTACAGTAAATTGTTGTGTTAACCGTTCTGAGGAAAATATAGCTGTAAAATTAAATACTTCCAAGTCTTCCTGCTTCGGTAAGAAACATCCCTGCGTGACAGAAAGCAGGCTGCAATAGGCGGTAGCAGTCAGACTCTACTAACTGAATGCAGTACATCCCGTTTAGTTGGTGAAGCACTCAATAACAAATCATGTACTATGTCGTCAAACGCAACTACCTTTATTTAGAAACAACTACACGTTTCGGTCTTGAACGACCATCATTGGGCCATTAATACAGTATTTAAAACAAGGTTAATGCAAGATATAAACCCCTATTCACAACATAGTGAATAAATATGTATTGCATTTTCATTCATGCATTCCATTAGCATAGGCAGAATGCGAAGATTCCTTGCCGTTCTCCGGAGCTTCTTCTATTCTTCTCTGTTATATACCCTTTCCTTCCATTCTTTTCCACCGGCTAGTCTTCCATCCTCCCTCACTTCATCTTGCCATCTATTTCCTGGTTTACCTCTAAGCCTCGCCGTTTCCAAATTCACATATAATACTTTTTTGGGAATTATATTTTCTTCCATTCTCTGCACGTGCCCAAACCAACGTAATCTATTTAACCTTATTGTCTCTGTTATAGTGGTTTTTTAGCCAATGCATAAATTATGTATTACCTTTTACCTTATTTTATATATTGCGCTGATGTCCCAATGATGGTCGTTCACGACCGAAACATGTGGCTATCTCTAAATGAAAGATAATTGTGTTCGACGGCACAGTACACGATTTGTTGTTGAGACTCTAATAACGTGCAGTAAATCAAAACTCTGCTGGATGGTATCTTACTGTACAGCTTATTGTAACACGTTTCGGCTTCTTTAAAAAGCCATAATCAGGCTCAAGAAAGATTATCTCACACGCCGCATTTAAACATTTCTTTTTCGTGCAGTGGAGATCTCAACATTTACAGTGATTAGATATTTTGGGGGCCGAAATTAAGTACAATGACGATATAAAATATACAAATATTATTAAGATCCATTACTTCAGTTGTGAAATGTTCGCATCGCCTATGCTAAATGGATCTCGAAGGGGAAACTCTGGAATTAAAAATTTATTTCAGTTCAAGCGGTATTAAATATTTGGAGAAAACGTTTAAAGAAGCCGAAAAGTGTCGCAATAAACTATAAAATAAGAAACCATCAAAAGTAATTGATATTGACTGTCCTTAATTTCCAGTTTACTCTGTGTATATCAGGACCGGATGTTCTACTTAAGGAAGTCAGATTCTAATTACTCTCTCCAGGTAAACTTACTTAAATATTCAGAACTGATGAGGGCATGTCCCTCTATTTCCACGAGACGTACGCAAAGTCATCGCCCGCTGCTAGTACATGTTATTTCTTTCCGTATACAATTCAGTTTGTTTCGTAGTTCCACACTTTGCGACACTGAAGCAGCGCACGGCTTTTCATGCAACATGCAATATTGTCTGTATTGACCCTCTTTGGCCTACAGTTACTATTTTATAAACCGTTGCTGATGGAGAGCTCTCAGTCGCATAAAATTGCATTCCTTATTCTGACTGTGAATATTGTGTGTATGTGTGCGCGCGCGCGCGCGCGCGCGCGCTGTCTGTAGTGCCACGTGATTATCTGATTTACGAAAGATGGCTATGAGAGTGATTATTTTCCGAAAGGCGACTTGGAATAAATACCAAAAGCAACTGAATTGTTTACAAGTGAGGAGAAAAGTAAACAGATACTCGTATATGTTGATGTCAGTGAACATAACTAGTTTAATAGTTTTCGACACTGCTATAGCTAACATGGGACAATGAGATGTGTTTGAAAATGAAACCGATAGTGATATCCCTTTTCCTTCAATTAACGCGACAGAATTGAGATGGAACAGCCATTATTTGTTTTACAAGGCCGCGTGATATATCCATACATGTCACGTGTAGATCAACACAAAAACCTTACAAAAATTTCGTGTCCGAAAATTTGGGAATGCAAATAGAAATTTTTAGCCGTTGTGGTTCAGACTTTACTATTTGGTAGAATGGAGTACTGCAACTGATATGGTATTTTGTTTATTGTGTAGTGCGAGCAGGACAACTGTACCGAAGTGTCAAAACATTTTAATGTTGTAATTACCGGTTAATAAACTGGAAAGGAGCTATAGAAAAATTCTCTGGTGTCAAGAAATATAGAAACATGGTGTCACACAACATACGTATGACTGCTTGGGAATCGTACCAGTAGATGCAAGGATCAGGGGATAGAAAGTCTGACACCGTGCGTATAATGGCAGCTCATACTGCAGACGTCACAAAAATCGAAGTAGACGCGAAGGTAGCGGATATATTAAAAAAGGCTGCTATGCCGAATTTCTCTCAACGACTTCCAGTGACAATAGAAGTAATTTGCTACAAATTCTAAATCTTGTAGCAACAAGTGATGTTTAATTAAGAATAAGACTTCTTGGCTCTGGAAACCTAAAATGCATCCATTGTACAATTCAGAAGAGGATAATACGAATTCTTGTGGAAGTATCATTAGCTGCCCTTAAGTTTAAATTAGGATAAGCTCTCTTCTTAGCATTGGCTTTGACGATTCGGAATAAATAGGCTAGAGACAGTGGCGTAGCTACGTTTTTGGCGCCGGGGCTGAGTATTGACAGTGGCCGCACCTAACAACAATTCTAATTTAATATAATCACAGTACTTACATGAAATATTTTAATGGGTGAAAAATCATTTCTCGTATATGACCTATGTCAACTCAAAACTTAATTCTTCTTGCCTTAATGGCTACAGATTGCTGAAATCTTTGGAAAAACTATTTCAGTCTCAAGTGACTGAAATGGCTGTCTTGTTATATTGCCTACTGGATACAAAATTTAATAAGTTTTATTTCGCTAAAAGAAATTTGACATTACGCTATTCAAACTGGTAGAGTTAACAGAACGAAGAGAACTGTGACCACCTCCTTTCATGCCTTGAGTGCTGTTGACGAAAAGTCCAGTTTTCTTCCCGCCATTCCGTTTTGCTCTCAATATGGCAATGATCGTGTCTTTGTAGCCCTAATTTCCAGTTATTTAAAACTTTGAATACAACTGTGTCAGATTTGTGCGTTTATTTCGGAGTTTATGATTCTGAAGATTTAAATTACCAAAGATTCAGCACTGCAAAGGCAACCAAAGCTATCGCATGCGTCAAAAGCGGTTGTAAGTTCCAACTCCAATTTTTCACAGAAAATGTTTTAGCGAATGGAGCAGTTCTCTCAGAGTGTTCATTTCATCATCAGTTTCATTCTCACCACGAAAAGACTTCCTTGTTAAATCCGCCTGTTCGCTGTTAAATCCCACGCTTTGCATCGGTCTTCAGCACCGGAATTTGCTATGGAGCAGTTGTCAATTGACGTTATGAAACTTCTGAATTCGATCAGTAGTGGAGAGGACATTAGACCAGAAGTACAGAAGGAGCTACAAATACGAATATTTCAGTGCACTGAGAATTAGAGCTGCATCCTCACGCGTATGAAACCTCTCAGGCGAGTGTCACAAAGTCGTTTAGTACACTCCAGTCGTGAATATGACAAGAAATGTAGTGAGAGAGTCGTTCGATGGTCAAAAATGCCTTGAGCAGCATGAAAATCACTCAAACTGAGAGAGTGACTGTGGCGGGTAAACAAAGATTTCCAATGCATTATGATATGAAACTCACATTTGAACACCGATATGAACACCAGCCATTGTGGCTTGTTTGTCGTATGCCTGACCCCTGCAGTCCTCATGACTCGTTCCATCCTGTTCACTGTCCTTGTTATTTGGAGGACCGAACTAAGAGGCAGGCAAGCCAGGCAGCTGCCTGGGGATCGAACTCATAAAAAGAGCTAAGGCCTCACTGGAATAATCGGAAATATAGTGCTAATATATCCAGTTTTCCAGACGATCCCACTGGCCGCACGGTCTAAGTCTTGCTGGAATTGCGGGTTCGAACCTCGCGCGGGGGCATGGACATCTTTCTCAGTTGAGTGTTGTGTGTTATTAGGTAGAGGTCTCTGCGAAGGGCTGATCACTCGTCCAGAGGAGTCCTACCGAATATAGTGTGCCTAACTGTGTGTGATTTTGAAGCCTTGTTAATGAGGAGGCCCTGGCCCATTAAGGGCTGCGGTGCCATAAAAGATTCTCGGATTTCGACACGCGCAATAGTTTCTCTAAAAATGATTCGCGATTTGGTCACGTACCCTGAAAGAGTTTCGCCAGCCCTATCCTAGGCCGAAAAATATTAAAGAATATCGGTTTGAAGGGACGCCACATTATTGGCCTGCCCGGATCGCCAAATTGTTAAGCTGACCGGAGCGCCTACATCTCTCGGGCCGGCTTTGGTTATTTCTAATGTTATTACCTCAGTATGCACTGTCGTCACTCATCAGAGCATGCACTTTGTCATCTTTGTTTCTATTAATTGGAGATGACCTGAGGTGACGTTTTCAATGTTGCTGTTGTCTACAACAGTACATTCAGACAACAATTACCTGGGGACCATCCGGATTTAACTGTTCCAGATCGTCATCATCTGGAAACAAGCGGTGGCCATGTAATGCATTGAGAGAGAAGAGGATGAAGGCTGCAGCAAGTTTCCAGGTGTTTAGGACAGTTTTCTGTACGGCAATAATCATTACGCAAGTACAGAAAATCCAGAAAATCATGAAAACGTATTGGCATTTCCAGAAAATCTGAAGGGAAAATCATTGTTTCTCAAGACCAAGAAAATAAATCACGCTTGTCACAATGTTATCAATCACTGAGTTACTGATTCATGTTCTTGGTCTTGAGTGACAGTGATATTCCATCCAGATTAGCTGAAAATGCAAATGCACTTTCCTGACTTTCTGGAATATCTGCACATGCTGAATGATCATTGCCGTATTGAAAGCTGCCTTAGACACCTGGGAACTTGCTGTAGCCTTCGTCCTCTTCTCTAGCCATTTCTTAAAATGGACACTACTTTTTTTCATATCCCTCATCTTTTATGAAGGGAAGAAACGCTTCCAAAGTGACGAACAAAAGCCATAGCTGAGAAATTTCAACAGTATCAAGACTCTTCGTAAATCTGACATGTTGATTCTCTTCCGTGCCATTTTCAGCAGAGGATGGATCAGGTTCAGTGCCAGGTTAAACTTGATTCCGCTGATTGTATGCACGTGGAACTGAGCTACAGTGGGCTATACGCTCAGCACCAGCGTAACTCCATAGCATGCGAAAGATCGGAAGCGAGCTGCAGGCCTGTGATACTGTATGCATTGACCTTGTTCGTACTGTCATAGAAGTACAGTAAGATCCGATTCACTCTCTACGGACAGTGAAGTTCGTTTAAGAATCAGCCAAATATTCGTCGTTCTGTTTGAATAGGTGTGTCCCCACTATCGATCACGTTCAAGGCACGGGACGGTCACGAACAGACGAATTTAAATATGGACAAAGAATATTCTCTATGACTGTGAGCGGGCCACAAGCGTATGCATAGTGGAAATCGGGCGCCAGTCACTCCGGAAATCGTATGTACGGTGATTTTGCTCTTTCTGAGTGAATATAATTATAATACGGTTGCTGATGGGTTGAACGTGGATCTGTGGAGACTGTGTGCACTTAGTGCAGTATTTAAATTATCTGACTAGAACTACGCGCACTGACTTGGATCGCATTTTCATTTCCTTTCTCAGGCTAAATAATTAAAAACACTTGAACGTAAAAAATTAAAATATTCTTTATTTTCCCGCCTTTTAAAAATGTGCTGCCCGGGGTGGTCGCAGCCCCCCTCCCCCCTTCAATTATGCAACTGCTGTGTCTGAACAAATATCCATGATACTGTAAGGTTTTCATGACTTAATATAGCGAAAAGTATAGGCGCGAATTCACTCTTTTCTAATGTCAAGGTACGCTTACTCGATTTCGCTGAAGCTTACGGTAGCCTTAGTGAAATGGGCGGAGACTGCTGTGGGATAGAGGTCTTCCCTTAAAATAAGTCCCTCAAGCTGCGTATGTCGATTTTATGAAACACAGCTTGAATTTCGCAGCTTTTGATGTTTAAAAATCTATAAAACCAGCAAGAAACTTCTTCGCAGTCTTAAAAACTTCTTTGTGTGTTCGTCAGTGGCTCAGAGTCGCACCCTGTCGTCATGGCAATATCGGAGAACCTGTGCATACGTAAGAGTGGCTTACCACGTTTAAGTGGTACTCGGTGGTCATGTCGGAACACAACTGTCACTGCAGTGAAGAATACATTTCCATCAACCCTAGTGACAAAAGTAAAGTGTCGGAATCATCATCCCATTTTTCGTAAATTGCTGAAGGAGTAAAGACTCGTGTTTGATGACCTCCATTCAAAAGAATGCCACACAACAAACGTGTGGATTATAGGCCTGACTTGTGGCAGTGTTTTTCAGTAAAAATCATCATCATTTGGCACTACAACCCTTTGTGGATTTTCGCCTTCTCAGCCAAGTCTCTCCAGGTTCTTCTGTCCTTAGCTATTTCCTTCCAGTTTTTAACTTTCAGCTTTTTTAGATCATCCATAACATCCTCTTGCCATCGTTGTCTTGGTCTTCCTACTGGTCTGGTTGCCATGAGTTTCCATTCTAATAGCTTCCTAGTTGGTCTTGCTTGGTCCATTCCTTAAATATGCCCCAGCCATTTGATTCTTTGTGCTTTGATGAATCTCACTATAGCTGCACCTTCTATTAGTTTATCAATCTCCATTTTCAATAATAATAATATCAGATTTTCTTCGAGAAACTTTACACTGAAAGTACAGTGGTGAAACAAGGGCATTACGGTCTAAAGAATCATCTACTATCTCACGAAGCGCAATATACTGTGGCAGTGAGGCTATAAATAGTGAACAGCAGTATTTTCATAGGAATATTCTTGCAATAAAGTACACTATTCCGGTGATTGATGGAATAGTCTGTGAATATGAAAGACCCTTCATAGAAACCGGGACGCATTTCGAGATGCTGGCGCGTGGCACCCAAGCTGCAAGTACTCGCCCCCAGCCCCCCCCCCCCAAGTCGCCCCCCGTCCGCGCGGCACCACCCCAAAACAAACGGAGACGGGTA
>Ga0123352_10002358_pt1 | contig 26214 bp, 25 predicted proteins | sample TergutLab28metaG_FD_89700 | JGI IMG/M metagenome (GOLD analysis project Ga0123352, IMG submission 89700) | Labiotermes labralis P1 segment gut microbial communities from Petit-Saut dam, French Guiana - Lab288 P1 | ecosystem: Host-associated > Arthropoda: Insects > Digestive system > Gut ...
AACCATTTGCGGGAAGGGCACCCGCAAACGGAAGTTTCGTAGTATGTCGTTGAACAAAAAGAAGCAAAAAGTCAACACAGGGGCTGCGCCCCTATGTACCCGCCAAGGGCAAGGGCGAAGGTAGAGACCGTTTTCATGTTATACTCTGTGCTGGCGACAATACTCCCCTACCAGAAGTCCGGGTGCCTCGGAACCTAGAAGGGCGGTTGCCACCGCTGGCTTGATGTACTGTTGAAATGCGCTCAAAAATGGAGCGCATAGGGTCAAGAGGAATTAGGTCTGGGTCAAAGTCAAGAGACCATACCGCCCGGCTCTCCTAAGTGACGGAGAGTCTGCCACTCGAAAAGGAGTGGCCTTTTGCATATCATGTTTGAGTGCCTTTCAATAGCACATCAATCCGGCGGCACCACCGCCCTTGACCATTGGGGCTGAGAGCACTATTACATCTGGCGTGAGGGTATTGGCACCAGTGCGGAGTATAAGGTGCAAAACCGTCGTCACTCTGCACTTGACCTTGGCGGGTACATAGGGGCGCAGCCCCTGTGTTGATTTTTTGTTTCTTTTTGTTCAACGACAAAAAGAAAGCCCGTCCGGCAGGACATAACAAGCTGGCGGTTACCCGCCAAGTCAAAATCGGCGGCAACGCCGAACCAGAAAACAAAACAGACCCGCTACTGCGAGTCTGTCTCCCCCTCCCCCTTGCGTTTGCGCCACTTAACACACTCGGTTAGCAGATACTCAATCTGCCCATTCACCGAGCGAAAGTCATCCTTCGCCCAGATTGCGAGTTCTGCAAACAGGGTGTCGGAAATCCGCAGGGGCACTTGTTTTTTCTTTTCGTCTGATTTGGCCATGGTTACTGATATAGGGTGCCGCTGTTGACAATGGGCTGTGCGTCCCGGTTGCCGCAAAGAACAACCAAGAGGTTGCTCGCCATGGCGGCCTTCCGCTCTTCATCTAAGTGGACAACTCGGTTCTCGGATAGCTTCACGAGGGCCGCTTCCACCATACCCACGGCGGCCTCTACGATCAGTTGCTTGGCATCTACAATGGCGCTGGCCTGTTGGCGTTGTAGCATGGCGGCGGCAATCTCCGGGGCGTAGGCTAGGCTTGTGATCTTCGCCTCAATAATCTCAAGGCCCGCAATCCCTACTTTGTCTTGGATTTCATTTTGCAAACTCTCCGCAATCTCAATACTGCTGCCCCGGAGGGATTTCTCGTCTAGGTTGGCACCGTCCGCCACGTCGTAGGGGTACAAGCGCACGATATTACGCAACGCCGAGTCGCACTGGATGGAGAGAAATTCCGCATAGTTATCCACATTGAACATGGCCTGGGCCGTGTTCACCACCCGCCAGATAACCACGATACCAATCTCAATGGGATTACCCAGCTTGTCGTTGATTTTTTGCTTGTCGTTGCTGAGGGTCAGGGTTTTGAGGGAAATTTTCTTACTGGCAAATACCTCTCCCGCCGACACTTTTGTGTCGCCGACCACAATCTCTGCACCGGATATCCCCTCTTTATTACCTGCGGTGTTAATCGCTGAAGTAAATGGATTTACAAAGAAAAATCCGGGGCCTTTCAGGGTGCCGTAATATTTCCCGAACAAGGTCAAAACGTACGCCTCATTGGGCCGCAATACTGCCAGCCCTAAGTACGGAAACCAGCCAATCAGTCCTAAGTAGATACCAGTGATCACAATCAGCGCCGTGCGTTCGTGGATGATACTAAGCACCAACCCGGCAATGGCTCCTAAGTAAAGTAAGGTGGTCAGTATCAACACCGGCATCCCGCTACGTCCCTTGGCGTACACCTCTTCTGTGATGATGGTTCTTTCATTGTTTGTCATAATTGCTCCTCCTTTATAATAGTGATATCTTTTTGATATCACTATTATATCTCTTCCGGGAGGATTTGTCAATATGGAAATTAAGATTACTTTTCTTGCTCAATCACTTGGTACCCACTGGCCTTTCGCAGACGGTTCATGATCGCAGCCCCCAACCCAGCTTCATCAAAGCTTTCCCCATAAATCACGTCCACATCCTGCCGATCAAATTCTCGCAGGACGTGATAGAGCTCTCGTGCAATTGAGGAGGCATCTTGCCGGTTGCCACAAGTCAGCACCACGTCCGCCCGGTAAGCATGTCGGCTCTCTTGGGTAACTAGAACCCCTACCCGCTTCCCTGCCGCCTGTGCGTTTGTGATTACACTCTGGAAAAAGTCAGGGTCGCCTTTGACGATGGACATGGGGGCTTTGGGGGCGTAATGAGTGTATTTCATCCCCGGCGATTTGGGGGCTTTGGTCTCGCCCACTTCCGGCTGTGCTGTGTCCACGAGGCCGATTACCGCCTCAATCTCCTCTCTGGTCACTCCGCCAGGGCGCAGAATGATGGGCGGCGTTACGGTGCAGTCAATGACGGTGGACTCTAAGCCAATCTCGGCTTTGTCACCATCTACAATCCCAGCCACTTTGCCGTCTAAATCCTCCGCCACATGGTCAGCCGTGGTCGGACTGGGCCGCCCGGACACGTTGGCGCTGGGGGCCGCAATGGGCAAATTAACCGCTTGGAGCAACTTGAGCGCCACCGGGTCAGACGGCAAGCGCACCCCCACAGAATCCAATCCCGCTGTCACCAGTTGGGACAAACCCGCTTGTTTCGGCAAAATCACCGTCAACGCCCCCGGCCAAAAGGCATCCATCAACGCCCTTGCCGTCTCGGATATCTCGGCTGCCACTTGGGGCAGTTGTTCCACCCGACCAATATGGACAATCAGCGGATTGTCCGCTGGACGGCCTTTGGCCGCAAAAATACGAGCCACCGCCTCGTCCGAGGTGGCGTCTGCCCCTAGGCCGTAAACCGTCTCCGTGGGAAAGGCCACAACCTGTCCCTGCCGTAACAACGATACCGCTTCTTCTATACTTACTCGTTTTGTATGCAAACCCGCTACCCTACCTTGTTTGTTTTACCGTAACACGCTCTGCGCCATCCGAAATACCGTATGCCGCTTCCCTCGAATGGCCACGGACAACGCCAAAATATTCTCCGGGTCGGCCACGCCGCCGGAGGCACCGTCTCCGATATGCTGGATATCAAACCCGGCCCGCTTGGAGGCCATGGCAATCTCCCGCACCGTGTCACGGTCGGCGCTCTCTTGACTGGTGCCGATAGCGGACAGGGCCAATGCCCCGGTTTGTTGCACTTGGCGGACAGCCACTCGACATGCTTCTTCCGACACGCCGGGCACCGTACCGGGGGCGGGCATTAAAATGATGTCCGCCCCGGCCTCGGCAAATGCGGCAAAAGCTTCTAGGTCAAAGGTCTCTTCCGCCACCCCGGCACCGTGCATCTTCCCGGCGATGATGAGGCCGGTGAAATGTTGTTTGCAAAGACGAATCGCACCTAAGATGGCATCATTGGTCACCCCCGTGCCGGGATTACCGGTGAGACAGATATAGTCCGCCCCCTGTGCCTCAGCGGCGGCAAAAGTCTCTGCTGTCGCTAGACGGCCCGCGGGCAGACGGTCAATGGCCTCTAGGGCCACCCCCTCCCCTACCGGTTCTAGGTTAATTCCCACCGGTCGCCCGATGAGGCGCTTCAAGGTTTGAAGCGGCCCATCCGCCGATTCCGGCAGACCACGGATAGACGGATTGAGAACATCATATAGATTCAGCAAAATCATATCCGCACCAAAGGCGGCGGCTACCTCGGCGTTAGTCAGGCCGGGGACTAACGGTTCCATGGCCACAATACATTCACTGGCCACCGTCCGCCCGGCGGAAGCTTGTATGGCTGTTTTCAACGTCTGGGGACACATGCCAGCAAAATCCGATGCTGTGCAGGATAATAGTCGTTTCATATCGGGTTTCTCCGTTCTATTTTTTCTCTATTCTACTAGGTTGGCGTGAAAAAGTAAAGGGCTCTATTCTTTCGGCATCTTCCACAAATAATCCTATAGAATAATGTGCAACCTCCCTAATATCCCATGTTCTGGGAATTTCTTTTGTTCGAGCTATTGACATTTTCGGATATCTCTATATAATTGGCTGTGATAATAAAAATGAATACCTTGGGCTGTTACTGCACAGGCAGGCATAACCAAGTTTTACAATGTACATGGGAACATGGGATAATTGTGGAATTTGGTTTTTTTGATTGACAGTGGTTTGTGGAGTGTAAAAATTAAATATGAAAATAGTGAAACCTATTAACAATAATGTTGTACGTGCGTTGGACTCCAATCACAGAGAGGTCATCGTTACCGGTAAAGGGATTGGCTTCAAAACCCAGCCGGGTGCCAATATCCCGCCTGATAAGATTGCCAAGGTCTTTGTCATGAGTAGCCAGAATAACCTAGATCGGCTCAATGAGTTATTCGGCTCTCTCCCGGAATCCTACATTGCACTGACGGACGAAATCTTTGAATATGCAAAGGTTCATCTGCAAAAACGGCTCAATGAGGCCGCATATTTCACCTTGGCCGACCATATCAGTTTCGCCATGACACGGCACCAGCAGGGAATGGAATTTCAAAACGTGTTACTGCCGGAAATCCGCCGGTTCTACCCCAAAGAGTTTGAGATTGGCATGTACGCCCTGCAAATCATAAAAGAACGGCTAGACGTAGACATGCCGGAAGATGAAGCCGCCTCTATCGCCATGCATGTGTTGAACGCAGAGTACAACATCTCAATCAGCGAGACGGTAAATGCCACAAAGCTAATGGATCAGATTATTGCCATCATCATACAAAAAAACGGTTCTGCACTGTTAGATACCGGCGATTACTATCGAGAGCGGTTCTACAGGCATCTGCGTTATCTGGCCCAATGTGTGATTAAAGGTGAAGCCCTAGCGGAATATGGGGACGATGGATTGTTTGAGATATTATCCGCCCAATACCCCCAAGAGATGAGTTGCGCCAAAGCGGTGGCAAGCGCATTGTTTGACAGCCACCAATTTACCCTATCGAGGGAAGAAATCAGCCGACTTGCCATCCATATCCGGTTGATTCGCCCCAAAGACAAACAAACTGTAGGAGCGTTTTATGATATTTAACCGACGTAAACACACACCAGCCTACACCCCTATCTTCGCCCCCATTCGTGGTGAGGTGATTCCAATTCATCAGGTAAGTGACCCATCCTTTGCAGGCGAACTGCTGGGTAAAGGGATCGCCATCCGACCGGCGGAGGGCCGTGTGGCCGCACCGGTCAGCGGTACGGTGGTACAAATGTTTGAAACCGGTCACGCCGTGACACTCATCGCAGAGGACGGGGCCGAAATCTTGATCCATGTAGGAATCGACACCGTTCAACTCAAAGGCCAGCACTTCAAGGCCTGTATCGAACAAGGGGCCGTTGTACAGGTTGGAGACTTGCTCATCGAATTCGACTGCGAGGCAATCTCTGCCGCTGGCTACGACACTGTGACCCCCATGGTCATCTTAAACAGTGACGAGTATGAGAAGGTAGAAGCGTTGACGGCACAGAAAACCGTCAATATCGGGGATGAGGTCATTCGTTTATTCAAGTAATTAACTCGCCGCACCTGACTGCCAACGGGTGTGGGGGTTAAAATAAAAAGTAAGCAATGTTATTATGGGGAGGATGTACATTATGACAAAAACACCATTACAACGTTTTGGCGCACTCATGCAACGGCTTGGCAAGTCGCTCATGTTGCCGGTTTCCGTTCTGCCGGCCGCAGCGATTCTGCTGGGTGTCGGTTACGCCATTGACCCGACTGGCTGGGGTGGCAACAATGTGCTTGCACACTTCTTGGTTCAAGCCGGTGACTCGATTCTTGGCGCGATTCCGATTTTGTTCGCAGTCGGTGTTGCCTTTGGTATGAGTAAAGACCAAAACGGTGCTGCGGCCCTTTCCGGTCTGGTTGCGTTCTTGGTCATCACTACGCTTTTAAGCCCAGGTTCTGCTGAAGGTTTGCGTGGTGAATTGAGTGCAGAGCACGCCGCCGCATTTGGTAATATCAGCAACGCTTTCATCGGTCTGCTCTCTGGTGCTGTGGCAGCATTTGCTTATAATCGCTTCCACAAGGTTGAACTACCTGCGGCACTCGCTTTCTTCTCCGGAAGAAGAGCTGTGCCAATCACGACCGCTTTCTTTATGCTAATCGTTTCCGGCGTTCTGTTGTTTGTATGGCCCATCGTCTATGCTGGTCTGTTGACCTTCGGTGAGTGGATGGTTGGTCTTGGCCCGTTCGGTGCAGCACTGTACGGGTTCTTCAACCGTCTGTTAATTCCACTGGGTCTGCACCACGCCCTAAACAGTATCTTCTGGTTTGATTTCATTGGCATCAACGATCTGGGTAACTTCTGGGGCGCCGGTGACGGCGTAATTGGTACAACCGGTATGTACATGGCTGGCTTCTTCCCTGTCATGATGTTCGGTCTCCCCGGTGCGTGTTTGGCCATGTATGTTACCGCCAAGAGCAAGGCAAAGAAAACAGTTTTCGGCCTCATGCTGGCCGCTGCTTTTGCCGCTTTCCTCACCGGTGTAACTGAGCCTGTAGAGTTCTCCTTCATGTTCGTAGCACCTGTCCTCTATCTGGTTCATGCCGTGCTAACTGCTGTTTCTATGTTCATCGCAGCCAGTATGCAATGGTTTGCGGGCTTTGCCTTTAGTGCTGGTCTGATTGACTATGTTCTAAGTATTCCGATTGAGTTTGCAATCGGCCAGTGGTGGTTATTAGCCCTTGGCGTTGTTTACTTCTTCGTCTACTTCGGCATCTTCTATCTCTTAATCACAAAGCTCAACCTGAAAACCCCAGGCCGTGAAGATGACGATGATCTAGAAGCCGAGCAAACTGCATCTTTGGCAAACAACGACTACACTGCTGTTGCTGCTCAAATCTTAGAAGGTCTCGGCGGTGCGGGTAACGTCACCTCTCTAGACTATTGTGCCACACGCCTCCGGGTTGAAGTCAAGGATTACCTCGGCGTCAACGAAAAGGCCATCAAGGCCGCTGGCGTGTCCGGCGTCATCCGTCCGAGCAAGACCTCTGTCCAAGTTATTGTTGGTACAAAGGTCCAGTTCGTGGCAGATGAGCTACAAAAGCTGTTAGGCTAAACGCCCACAGGCTTCTAAATATCAAAGAACCATGGGGCGGATGTGGCAGCATCCGCCTCGTATTTTTATTTGTGAGGATACACTATATGACTTATTCTGTACCCATCATCCGTTCCATGGACGAGTTAGACCGTGCGCCCACATTCCAATGCAACCACTATTTGTGGACATGCCTCGCCCGCCCTCATACTACGGGGCAAATGGCTTATCTGCAAGATGCAGGGCTGGTTCTGCGTATGACCACTTTCGAGAAAGACCCCAAGCGTGAATTTGAAAACCACCGGGACATGGTCTGCAAAGACAGCGCAGTAGAGGCGTTTTTCGCCTTCCCCGATTTAGAGCTAAAACAGACCAAACAACCGTCAAATGATGACCTATATTTTAATTTTGAAATCAACGCCAACGGTGCCATGTACGCCAAAACCGGCCACGGCAGACAAGGCCGCACCTTCCTCTCGGACGTGGAATACGCCTTAACCAATGTGAACGCCACCATCGAACCCGACCGTTGGACGGCAGAATTGCTGGTGCCGCTCCCGCTACTAGAACGACACGGGATTCGCCCCATGAACGCAGGCGACACCTTTTTCTGCAACTTCTATAAAATCTCCGAAGACCCCACCATCCAACACTACGCAGCGTTTTGCCCCATTCCAACAGAGACACCAAATTTCCATCTCCCCACCCACTTCGCCCGTGCAGTAATTGTGGGTTGAAAACACATACAGGCCATCATGCTACACGATGGCCTGTACGCTTTTGCCCTAACTCTCTTGCCCCTATGCATCCCCTTTTTGAGCGCATTTCAATAGTACATCAATCCAGCGGCGAAAACCGCCCTTGACCATTGGGGTTGAGAGCACTACTACATCCGGCTAGAGAGTATCGGCACCAGTGCGGGGTATAAGGAGCAAAACCGTCGTCACTCTGCCCTTGCCCTTAGCGGGTACACAGGGGCGCAGCCCCTGTGTTGACTTTTTGCTTCTTTTTGTTCAACGACAAAAAGATGGCCCGTCCGGCAGGACATGACCACTTGGCGGCCTGCGCCAAGAAAACCCTCGGCGCAAGCCGAAAGGAAAAGGTCAAGGGCCGGGACGCGCAGGGGCACGTCCCCTACAAGGTAGCAAGTAACACCCTAAACCGAGAAAAGGCCAAAAACCGGGTCGCCAGATACGGCAACCCCTACGAAAGGCAAGGGTACAAAATCACCCTCTCAACAAACAAAACAGAGCGGTTGCAATTCAAATGAATCACAACCGCTCTGTCGTACTTCACACGAGAGTTAAAAACTAAATTGATACGTAATGCTAGAAATCCTGCCATTTGGCCCACCATAGGTGAAAGAAGTAATCCGATTGGCGTTAAAGTTAAAATATGTATCTCCAGCAACCGGGCTGTCCACTGCGATATCGGGGGTGCCAAGAAGATTTCTTACATTCGTCCGGTTGGAATAGCCGTTGAGACCATTAAAGTGGAACAGGGTCTGGTTTTGGCCCGCCGGATACAATACAATAATCGCACGAATCGTGCTACCTTGCACTTGCACTTGTATGTTGGTATCAAAGGAGTAGCCCCGATCCCATAGTCCACCGGTTATCGTGCCGGTCTGGGTGCCCAACAGATGCCGCACATTGTTGATGTTTGCACCGAGGAGCGGCTGGATATTGATCGGATCTCTCGCTGGGGGCGGTGGTGGGGGCGGCGGCTCCGGCATGGGTGGCGGAACGACCCGTGTCCACACTTTTCTGTTGTCTATACGGAAATAATGGGTGTTGGCCACTTGCGCCACGTAGTAGTAGAACCAGCTACTGGGGTTGGTCACGTCTGTAAAGTTCATCATGTCGCCTCTCACCGGAGCAATGCTCTCTGGGGCGGTGAGACCCCGGCCTAAGGCACGGCTGATTACCGTTGCGGCTTCCCCTCTGGTCAGGTTATTTTGAGGGTTGAAGTTATTGTTTGTATCGCCCCGCATCCAGACGTTACGGTATGCGGCATAGATATAGTTTGCGGCCCAAGCCGGAATCCGATCAGCGTCCCCAGAGGAAATGGTGCCTCCTGCCGGGATGTGTTCACGACCGATAATCGCCCGGGACACCATGGTCGCAAACTCTTGCCGGGTCACATTGTTATTGGGCCGGAAACGGCCCGCATCGCCGACTACAGTACCATGATCCGCCGCCCATGCGATATACGAGTGTGCCCAATGTCCGTCTACATCAGAAAAGGCCGCCGTGGTTCGGGTCGAGCCGTCAAATTCGTCTATCAAGGTGCGGGCAAGGATTGCCGCCACTTCTGCACGAGTAATCTGGGCTGTCGGGCGGAAACTCCACTGGCCTGCTGCGTTCACGGAGCCTTGCATGAACCGCTCATGGTGTCGTTCGCCTCTCTGCCACACATAAGTACCCGCCATATAACCGCCGGTGAAGAGATTTGCGAATTCCCACGGCGTGAATACAAATCTGCCGATGGGGTTCTCCGGTGTACCGGTGCCTACTTGCCGCCATCTGCCAGTGTAGGTGTTCGTTGGCGTTGGTGCCGGCAGGCCGACATCCCCTTGGAGTGTGAGCTGTTCGCCCAATGTAATCTGGCGCAACCCTGTCATACCGGCAAACATCTGAGCCATGTCGGTGACATTTCTGGTGTCGAAATTAGATAGGTCTAGAGCACTTACTCTATCAGCACCGTAAAACATGCGACTCATATGTGTCACATTGCCGGTATCAAAGTCAGAAACGTTTATTGTGCTATTGCGTGTACGCTCAAACATGCTGCGCATATCCGTCACATTAGCCGTGTTTAGGTTAGATAGCAGGTTTTGACCTAATGGTATCGTATGCACGAGAGCGTCTTGAAACATGCCGCGCATGTTGGTCACATTTTGGGTGTCAAAACTGTATATATTTGCATCTGCCCAAGTGCTATAAAACATGTAGCTCATGTCTGTTACGGCACTGGTGTCCAACTGATCCAAACCGATAAGTGTCACCCCGGCAGAATCGCTTATATCTGCAAACAAGCCCCGCAAGCTCGGCCCTGCTGTAATCGGTTCATGAAATGTAATCCTGAAACCCCTGTTAGCAAGACGATGGGCGTACCATGGGTTCTGCCGTCCGTTTGCACCGCCATTCCAGTTGAGCGTGCCGCCAAATACATCTATCCGGCGATCGCTCCATAACTGCCACTCGGCACCATCTTCACCAGGAAACGTACCAGTTGCAACCACCATCTCGTTACCTGACAACGGCTCTATTATGTACGCTTCCGGCACCGCTTCCCCTTCCACAGCAAACGCCGCAGTCGAGAATAGCCCCAACAACATACAGACTGCCAGTAACAAACTGAAACTCTTTTTATACCTCTGCATAAAACCCTATCTCCTATTATAGTTGACTAACCTGAAAAATGGCTCAAGATTTGCGTAGTTATTTTTTGCCTTGTGAGGCGGAGGACACAGGCGGGCTTTCGCCCGGCAAGGACGACAACGAAGCAAGGTGAAAAATAAACCGCAAAGATGAGCGGCTTTTCTGGTTAGTCAACTATAAATCAAGCTAATCTTCAAATAACAAAATGCAGCAAATAAAATCCCAGTGTCTCCGGTGTGGAGACACTGAGATGCTTGACCTATACAATTAGAACCGCTTGTTCTTTTTCTTCCTTGCAGCCTCAGACTTCTTACGGCGCTTTACGCTGGGGCTTTGGTAGTACTCTTTCTTTCTCAAATCCGAGAGCACACCGGCCTTGGCGCAGTTACGCTTAAATCGCTTCAGCGCACTGTCTAAAGACTCATTATCTTTAATCCGGACTTCCGACACGTTTATCCCTCCCTCCAAATACGCCAGTCACAAGGGCTTGTGGCTTGACGTTCTAAGGGCCATTTAAATAGCACATGGCTTTACCATATATATTATACTCGGAATTAGCCAAAATGTCAAGATGCTACTGGCCTTAAAATCAAGTTCATCAATTTATTTTTTACATAGATGATCTTGACAATCTCCATACCGTCCAGTTGCCGCTGCATTTTCTCGTTTTCTTTGACTAAGGCTAACACGTCCGCCTCCTCCGCATCCATAGGGATAACGACGGTGGCGCGGAGCTTTCCACCCACTTGCACGGCGATTTCTTTCTCGGACGCTTGCAGTTTTGCTGGGTCAAATGCGGGCCACTTCTGGGCCATGGCTGTACCCGTAAAACCTTGTATCTCCCACAACTCCTCTGCAATATGGGGCGCAAAAGGAGACAATAGCGTAAGCAACGTTTTGATGTCGCCCCGATTGGGCGCTGTGTCGTGGAAGGTATTCGTGAGAGACATCAGTGCCGCAATGGCGGTGTTGAATTTCAGTTGGTCAATGTCTTCCCCCACCTTCTTGATGGTCTGATGCAAACTCACTTCATTGGCGGCAGAATAACTTTCGTCCCCGTCTAGGCGGGTAGAGGCCAGATTCCACACCCGGTCTAAAAACCGCTTGCACCCTTTTACCGCCTTGGCTGACCAAGGGGCGGCCTTTTCAAAGTCGCCGATGAACATGATATACAGCCGCAAGGTGTCTGCGCCGAATTCGCTGATAATATCCATGGGGTTTACGACATTCCCCTTGGACTTTGCCATTTTCTCACCGTTCTCGGCTAAAATCATGCCGTGGCTGGTGCGCTTGGCGTAAGGCTCTACTGTGGGTACGATATTGATATCGTATAAGAATTTATGCCAGAACCGGGAGTAGAGCAGATGCAACGTCGTATGCTCCATACCGCCGTTGTACCAGTCCACTTGATGCCAGTAGTCCATGGCTTCTTTGCCGACTAAGGCCTTGTCATTGCTAGGGTCTAAGTAGCGCAAGTAGTACCAAGACGACCCGGCCCACTGAGGCATGGTGTCCGTCTCCCGCTTGGCGGGGCCGCCGCAAGTGGGGCAGGTGGTGTTAATCCAGTCGGTCATAGCGGCCAAGGGCGACTCACCGGTGTCGGTGGTCTCGTAGTTCTCTACTTCCGGCAATAGTAAGGGCAGTTCACTCTCCGGCAGGGCCACATGGCCGCATTTCTCACAGCAAACAATCGGAATCGGCTCACCCCAGTACCGTTGGCGGCTGAATACCCAGTCACGGAGCTTGAAGTTCACCCGTGTCTCACCAAGATTTTTTTCTTCCAACCATTTTGCCATACGGGCCTTGGCATCTGTTACCGTCAGGCCGTCTAAAAACCCGGAGTTAATCAACATCCCGGCATTCGTATCCGTATAGGCCGCCTCGTCTACGTTGCCGCCTTGGATAACCTCTACAATGGGCAGGCCGAACTTCTTGGCGAAGGCCCAGTCCCGCTCATCATGGCCCGGCACAGCCATAATGGCCCCGGTGCCGTAGGTGGTCAGTACATAGTCGGAGATAAAAATGGGAATCTCATCTCCAGTGGCGGGGTTGATGGCCTGTACACCGTCTAGGCGCACACCGGTTTTGTCTTTTGCCATCTCGGTTCGCTCAAAGTCGCTTTTCTTGGCGGCCTGGGTTTGGTATTCTTTGATTTCTGCGGCATTTTTTAGCTTCGGCATCCATTTTGCTAACAGAGGATGCTCCGGCGAGACCACCATATAGGTCGCCCCAAACAGAGTGTCCGCCCGGGTAGTAAAGACCCGCAGGGTGTCCCCTTCTGTGGTGGCAAAGTCAATATCAGCCCCCTCGGAGCGGCCAATCCAGTTTTTTTGCTGGGCCAATACCCGGTCGGGATAGTTGACACCGTCTAAGTCGTCCAGTAACCGCTGGGCATAGGCGGTGATTTTGAGCATCCACTGGCTCTTATTCTTTTGCACCACTTCGCTGTCACACCGTTCACAAGTGCCGTCTACCACCTCTTCGTTGGCGAGCACGCACTTACAACTGGTACACCAGTTCACCGGCATCTCCGCCCGGTAGGCGAGGCCGTGTTTGAACATTTGCAGGAAAATCCACTGGGTCCACTTATAAAAGTGGGGGTCTGTGGTGTCCACTTCCCTGTCCCAGTCAAAGGAAAATCCCAGCCGCATGAGTTGGGCGCGAAATTTTTCTATGTTCTCTTCCGTCACCTTGGCTGGGTGGATTTTATGTTTGATGGCGTAGTTTTCCGTAGGCAACCCAAAGGCATCATATCCCATGGGATAGAGGACATTATACCCCTGCATTCTACGCTTTCTGGACACAATATCCATGGCCGTATACGGGCGCGAGTGCCCCACATGAAGTCCATGCCCCGACGGATAGGGGAACTCCACCAACGCATAAAACTTATCTCGACTGTCCCCTGTCGTGGCGGCGTAGGGCTTTTCTGTCAGCCATTGGGCCTGCCACTTTTGCTCTATTGCTAAAAAGTCGTATCTCATAGTGTCACAACCTCAGCATCGCCCCAGAGGCGTTCTAGGTTATAAAACTCTCGAATCTCATCTAAAAACAAATGGATAACCACACAGCCGTAGTCTAACAGCACCCAGCCCCCGGCCCGGTACCCCTCTTTTCTGTGGGTCACTTCCCCTCTGTCCTCCAGATACTTTTCTAAGGCATCTGCTAGGGTCTTAATATGGGTTGTACTGGTGGCGGTGCTGATGATGAAATAATTGGCAAGCACAGTCAAGTCCTCTGTTTTGAGTACTTTGACATCTCTTGCGCTCTTTTCTTCCAGTGCTTCCACAGCAAATTTTGCCACTTGGGTCGGTGTCAGCATGTGTGTTCCTCCTCTGATGGTTGGTATTAAAACGGTGCCCCGTTGGTGGTGAATAAGGCCCCTGTGCTGGGGTCTCTGGTTAAAATTTCCAAATCCTCCGCCCGGATATCCCACGGGAGGGGGTTTAGGTACTCGTTAATCATGGCCAGCCATGGCTCGACATATAGGCTTACATAGCTCACCCCGTTGATATTATCGAAAATATTGGCAACGGTTCCATCCACAGAGTGGAAGCGGATATTTTCACTCTCCACTTGTAAGAATTCCAAGGCCAAATAAGCTAGGTTTCTGACGGTCAAGCTCGTGTCCACATTGTCTCGGAACACCCGAACCAAATCGTCTACCATCAAAATGTTCCGCGCTTGGAGCACTTGGTCGGACAACGCATTCAAAAACTCATGCTGTACCTGAACCCGCCGAATGTCCCCTTCTATATAGTTCCGGAACCGAACCAAATACATGGCTTGCCGCCCATTGAGATGTTGCAGCCCCGGCTGCAGATCAATCATGAGGTCTTGGTGCGGGTCGTGGTAAAGCATCCGCTGGGGTACGTTAAACTCTACCCCGCCGCCCGGAAGGGCATCAATCAACGTGACAAAGCCCGGTAAGTCAACCGTTACCCAATGGTCAATGGGGAATCCGATAATGTTCTCCACATGTTCTGCCAAGGCATAGATGTAATGGTCATACTGCCGGGGCAGATATCGGTGCATGTGCTGGATGGAGTTAATTTTTCTAAGCCCCCAAGGTACATTTACCATGGTGTCACGGGGAATACTGAGGACGTCTAAAGACCCCTCTGTAGCATTAAACACCACCACCATAATCACGTCAGGGCCGCCAAACCCGTCATCCTCTCCAGCCACGAGGAAGGTGTATATCCGCTCTTCCTGGGACTGGGGCACGAGAAGCGCTTCCGGCTCCATGTCGCTATAGAACTCTTGTCCGGCAACGCTTGCATCCGCCTTGATTCTGCTCGGCGGCTCGGTGGGGCGGCTCACTGTGGGCGGATCCACAAACCAAATGGCGAACCCATAGGCCGACACCATTAAAAAGGCACCTACAGCCAGAAAAATGGCTAGTATACGGACAATTTTCTCTGTCCGGCTTGTTGTTTCATGTTTGCGATAACGTCTTCTCAACTTATATTCCTCTATTCCTCTACTCTGTCTCCGTTTTTAACCACCTAACGGCCTCTACTGTGTCCGGGTGGGGTATGCGTCCTTTTTGGGCGAGCTCTTTTAGGGATAGCTCCAAGCCATACAGCATGGCCTTGTCCAAATCTGTATATGCCAGCTCTCGCAGGGCGTGTACTTCAGGAAAATCTCGACCGGGTTCAATATAATCGGCCAAATAGATAATTTTCTCTAGGGTTGTCATCCCCTGCCGTCCGGTGGTGTGATAGCAGATTGCGTCATATACCGCTTGTGCGGCCCCAAATTCTACTTTTGCAATAGCCGCCCCGGTCTTGGCGTGAAGCAATTTCACGTTTTCTCTCGTGGCACTATCTGCCAGTATATCATATTTCTCGCAAAGTTGCAATTGCGCTTGTATATCTAATGATTTCGTGATGTCATGCAGTATGGCGGCCTCTCTGGCGGCCGATTCTTCTACGTCCCAACGTTGCGCCAGCCGCACCGCTTCCTCCTCTGTTCGCTGGACATGGGGGATGCGCTTATGGGATAGCATGGCATGCGCCTGTTCTCGAAGCCACTCGAAGTCTGGCTTTGCGTTGTAATATCCACGGGCAATAATCTCTGCATACACCGAATCAGCAAGCCATGCCCGGCCAGCCCGCAGGGCCAACATCTCCCGCAGGGCGGTGGAGGATATTTCTAAAATTTCATGATCAATCTGTATCGGCGTTACGCTGTACCGCTCTTGCAGATGCCCGGCAAAGTCCGCAATCGCCTGTCCTTGCCCGTCCGCTCTGGCGAACACGACAGGAGTGACAATGTTGAGCAGTTCTCCCGCCCGGTGCCAGTGCTCTAAGCTAAGGAACATGTCCGTCCCCGACAGAAGAAACAGTTCTGCCGCCGGGTGCAGTTTCTGTATGGCAAGCACCGTGTCTATGGTATAGCTGGGGCCTTGGCGGGTGAGTTCTATATCCAGCATCTGCATCTGCGGCACATCTGCAAATAGCAACGCCGCCATCTGATACCGTGCCGTGCCGCTAGGCGTGTCCGGCTCTAAGGATTTATGGGGCGGTACACCTGTGGGCACGACATATAACTTGTCCAACCCCAATGCTTCTATCGCAACCGTTGCGGCCTGTAAATGCCCCTTGTGGGGCGGGTTAAAGGTGCCGCCAAATATGCCGATTCGCATAGCTGTACCTCTGCTCATTCTTTCACAAGCTTGATTCTTTTATCCTTGTCTAACTTTGGGTTGGGACGGTAAACCACAAATTTCGACCCGATAACCTGCACCGAGTCTGCCTGACACGCCGCCGCTAAGGCATCACAAGCCTCCCGCGGGGAGACTGGGGCATTTTCTAACACCTTTCCCTTTACCAGTTCATGGACAACCAAGGCTTCTTCCAGTTGTCTCACCACGGTTTCTGTGATGCCGCTTTTTCCGATGTGCAGGGTGGTGTCTCGTTTACTGGCGATGCCGCGCAATTGGGCACGTTGTTTACTTGATAACATTGTTTGTTTCCCACTTTTCTTTGAATTTTTGTAACGCTCGTCCCCGGTGGGACAGGCTGTGTTTCATCTCTGCTGGCATTTCGGCGAAGGTCAGGCCAGTTTCCGGCACATAAAACACCGGGTCATAGCCGAACCCGCCGTCGCCGCGGGGCTCAGTCAATATCTCCCCCGCTACGTCACCCATGGCTTCAATACTGCTCCCATCCGGGAATACACATACGATGGCGGACACGAACCGAGCCTTTCGGTTGGATTCCCTCTCCATGTTTTGGAGCAAAAACCGGGTTCTGTCTGCATCTGTTTTGCACGCCTCGCCGCCGTAGTAGGCGGAGTCCACGCCGGGGTCGCCGTTTAGGGCTTCCACCTCTAACCCAGAGTCGTCTGCAATGGCCGCACGGCCTGTGGCTTTGACCACTGCTTCTGCTTTTAGTCTGGCGTTTGCTAGGAAGGTTTTGCCGGTTTCTTCCACTATGAAATCTAGCCCCGCCTCTTGTTGGGAGAGGACTGTGTGGCCCATTGTGGTTAGGATTTGTTGGAGTTCTTTTAATTTTTTTTGGTTGTTGCTGGCTAGGATTAATTCCATAGTTTGTTCCTTTTTGTATTGGATGGATTGCCCTTTGTAGGGAGTGTGCCCTTGCGCGTTCCGGCCCTTGACCTTTCCTATTCGGCGTTCCGCCGATTTTGGCTTGGCGGTTCCCGCCAGTGTGTATGTCCTGCCGGACGGGCCTTCTTTTCACCCTACGGGTGTTAACTCAACTAACCATTTGCGGGAAGGGCACCCGCAAACGGAAGTTTCGTAGTATGTCGTTGAACAAAAAGAAGCAAAAAGTCAACACAGGGGCTGCGCCCCTATGTACCCGCTAAGGGCAAGGGCGAAGGTAGAGACCGTTTTCATGTTATACTCTGTACTGGCACCAAACCCCTCACGCCAGATGTAATAGTACTCAAACCCCAATGGTCAAGGGCGGTGGTATCGCCAGTGGAATGACTATTGAAAGACACTCAAAAGCCTATCCCTTTGTAGGGGACGCCGCCCTTGGTGTCCCGGCTCTTGGTCGTTTTTTTACCTACTCTGGCACTTCTAGCGTAATTCGCCCTAGCTTTCCGCCTCGGAACTCGTCTAATAGTACTGCTGCCATGCGTTCCATGTCTACCTCGCCGCCGGAGATTAAAAAGCCACGCTTGCGGCCCGCCGTTTCTAATAGGGCGTATCCATTCTCCGCCGGGTGGGGGGTGAATTTATACCGTTCCTCAATCCGATTCGGGTACTGGTCTCGAAGCCGGAGTAGCAAATTTGCCGCCAAGGTTTCCCTGTCCATAATCTCGTCCCGTACCGCACCGGTGAAGGCCAAATTTTCGCCTACGGTCTGGTTGTCGAACCGGGGCCAGAGGATGCCGGGGGTGTCGAGGAGTTCTAACCCCTCCCCCACTGCAATCCACTGCTTCCCGCGGGTCACACCGGGCCGGTCGGAGGCTTTGGCGGCCTTTCGTCCGGCGACACGGTTGATAAACGAACTCTTCCCCACGTTGGGAATCCCCACTACCATGGCGCGCAAGGCCTTGCCCACTTGCCCCTTGGCTCTATTTTGCTCGGTCTTATCCCGCAACAGTTCCCGTAGGGCCGGGGCGAAGGCATTCACCCCTTTCCCGCTCTGGCTGTCGGTTTGTACCACTTTATAGCCCAGTTTCTGATAGTGGGCCGCCCAGCGGCGGGTCATGTCCGGGTCGGCTTGGTCAATGCGGTTTAGTATCATCACCCGAGGCTTTTGCCCCACCATGTCGGCCAAATCCGGGTTGCGGCTGGATTCGGGGATGCGGGCGTCCACAATCTCACAGACCGCATCGACTAAGCGCACCTGTTCTTCCATCATCCGCCGGGCCTTGGTCATGTGGCCGGGGAACCATTGGATATTCATTTCGATCGACATAAGCAACACCTCCCGGATGGGATAAACTATTTCATTTTTTACAAAAAGCGCCCTGTTTCCAAGGCGCTTGCATGATTAGATTCTTTCTTTGACCTTCGCTCTCTTACCCACACGGTCACGCAGATAATACAGCTTTGCCCGGCGGACTTTACCCCGGCGCACGGTGTCAACGCCCACGATGATGGGGCTGTGTACGGGGAACACTTTCTCACAACCCACGTTGTAAGAAATCCGGCGCACGGTGATGGTCTCGTTGATGCCACCGTGTTTTCTGGCGATGATGGTGCCTTCAAACACCTGCACACGCTCACGGCTGCCTTCCTTAACCTTAACTGAAACCCGAACGGTGTCGCCCACATCCATCGTCGGCAACTCTGGCTTCATATATTGTTCGCCTAATGCTTTTACTAAATCCATATTGTCCATCCTCCCTTCGTTGTAAGGCGTTCATGGCAGGTCAAAAGCCCCCAGAGGACCGCCTCGGATAAAACGACTAAGACAGTGTACCACAAAGTTTGCGGGTTTGCAAGGGTTTTGTTTGATTTTTTGGTTGCATAGCATTTCTTTTTTTGTAGTATTTTTTCGTTTTAAGAAATGGATTTTCGTTTAATGACAAACTCTACTTGATCCCAACGAAACAATGCTTTTTTAATTCTTTCTTTCCTTTTCTCTGGCTTAGGGTTTCTATGGTTGCGTACTATTTCATATTGGTTTCCCCGATTTTCCATTATTTGCCCCACTTTTATGTTACTGAGGTAGGTATCTTTTTTTCTTTCTGTCCATTTAATTTTAAAGTAATTTTCATACTTATCGTCTATATACCAGTTAAAATCTGCTAACATTCTCTTCCCTTCTTTCTCCATTTTTTTCAAACATTATACCCCACTACCCAACCTTCCGCAACACCGCCTTCAACACCTCAATCACCGTCACTGCGCCTACCGCAAGCCCTGCGGCGATACCCCATTGTTGCAACCCAAACGTAACCGGAATATAAAACACCTCTCGCACACCGGGCAGGATGGTGATGGCGTAGAGTGCAAGGCAAATCAACACCGCACCCACGGCGTACTTGTTGGTCAACAGCCCCAGCTTGATAATCGACTGGCTATTCGACCGGGCGGAGAATGTCTGCAATGTCCGTGCCAGAATCAGGGTGGTGAAGGCCATGGCACTACCCAGTTCCGGTGAGAATAGGTGCATCCCGATCAATTGGGCCAGCACCGTGGCGATACCCACCACCACGCCGCGAATGACGACACTGCCAAACAGCCCGCCGCCGAAAATACCCTCGTTCATGTCACGGGGCGGACGGTCCATGACATGAGGCTCTGCCGGTTCTAGCCCCAGCGCAATTGCCGGGATAGAATCATTCACGAGGTTGATAAATAGAATCTGTAACGCCGTCAGGGGCTTGTCCCACCCGGCAATCAGGGCAAAAAGGATTGCAATAATCCCGCCCAGATTCCCAGAGAACAGATACCCCACGGCCTTCTTGATATTATCAAAAATTGTCCGCCCGATGCTCACAGCGGTGACGATGGACACGAAATTATCATCGGTTAAAATCATAGCGGACGCATCTTTCGACACCTCTGTCCCGCTGCCCATGGCGATACCGATATCTGCTTGTTTCAGTGACGGCGCGTCATTCACCCCGTCCCCGGTCATGGCGGTAATTTGGCCTTGTTTCTGCCACGCTTTGACAATGCGAATCTTATTTTCCGGCGATACACGGGCAAAGACAGAGATATGGGGCAGTTTTTTGTCTAGTTCCGCCTCATCCATTGCGTCTAACTCTGTTCCCGTGACGGCTACATCATCCGCCTCTGCGATACCGATTTCCTTGGCGATGGCAAAGGCAGTGGTTTTATGGTCGCCGGTAATCATGACGGTTTTGATGCGGGCACTCTTGGCTGTTGCAATTGAGCCGTACACCGCCTCCCGCGGCGGGTCAATCATGGCGGTGAGGCCGATGAGGATAAGGTCTTGCTCGTCGTCCAAGTACAGTTCATCCCTGCCTGTCCCCAATTCTTTCACGGCACAGGCCAACACCCGGAGGGCCCGGCCGCTAAACGCTTCGTTGGCTTGGATAAACGCCTCTCGCTCTCTTGTCCCAAAGGGCCGTATCTCATTCCTCACCAGCACTTTGGTACATCGGGCAGACAACACGTCGGGGGCGCCCTTGGTCAGCATCCGGTGGGTGCCGTTCATGTTGTGAAGGGTACTCATCAGTTTCCGGTCAGAGTCAAAGGGTAGTTCTGCAATCCGCGTATATTTCTCCCGCACGTCTTCTACCGCTTGGCCCTGCTTGTTGGAAAAGTCCAGCAACGCCGTCTCTGTGGGGTCGCCGATCTCACTACCGTCCGGCTTGACGATGGCGTCATTGCAAAGCACCATGGCGGGTAGCAAGAGAGAGCTTGCCACATCGTTGCCCCCCGGCAAAAAGTGATCCACCACGGTCATTTTGTTCTGGGTCAGGGTGCCGGTTTTGTCGGTGCAGATGACCCCGGTGCTCCCCAACGCCTCCACTGCCGGAAGTTTGCGGATAATGGCGTTCTCATGGGCCATCTTCTTTGTCCCTACAGATAAGACGATGGTGACGATGGAACTCAGTGCCTCCGGTATGGCCGCCACCGCTACGGCGATAGCGAACATGATAGCGCTTAAAATCTCGGTCTGCAAATCCTGCCCGGCTTGAAAAGCACGGAACAATTGGATTAAAAAAATCACCATACAAAGCCCCAGTATGGCAAGGCCCAGCTTTCTACTAAACTGCTCTAACCGCCGCTGCAGCGGTGTTTGCCGCGCTTCAGCAGTTTCCAGCAATGCGGCAATCTTCCCAATCTCTGCCTGCAACCCCGTGGCCGTCACCACGAATACCCCACGGCCATGGACGGCAATGGTACCACTGTATACCATGTTGGTTCGGTCACCGATGGACAGTTTGCCGCGCAACAATGCCTCGGTTTTCAGCACAGGTTCTGACTCTCCGGTTAAAATCCTCTCGTCCACTTTGAGAGAGCCCAATTCAATAATCCGCCCATCGGCAGGCACAAAGTCCCCTGCCTCTAGAAGCACTACGTCCCCCGGCACCAGTTCACGGGCAGGTACGGTCACGGTTTCACCGTTTCGGCGTACTTTAGCAACGGGTGCGCTGATTTCTCGCAGGGCCTCTAGCGAGCTCTCCGCTCTTCTGGTTTGAATCACCGAGATAAAGGAGTTGACCACCAAGACGGCTAAAATCACGATGGCCTCCAAGGTCTCGCCCAGCACCCATTGGATGACTACCACCAGTGCCAAAATCAGCATCATGGGATCCCGCCAGGCGTCTAGAAATAGCCGCCAGAGGGGTGTTTTGCCTTTTTGTTGCAATTCGTTGGGGCCGAATCGCTCTCGCCGCTTTTGTACCTCTTGGTCGCCTAGCCCTTGGTCGGTTGCGTTTAGGTCTTGCAGTACTTGTTCTTTGGATTTTTGGAAATTGTCCATACTCCTGTCTCCTTTGTGGCAAAGCAATAGAAAAAGACCCTTGCCATAGTATTGGCAAAGGTCTTGTCAAACACACATCGTGTCAATAAAGCCGGTGGGGAAACCCCCACGAGATGACGACTTTACTCCGGGCGGCAATTGCTACCCGCTGACTACTCCCCTTTGATTATGTAAAATTGTATCTTATTTTGGCGGGGTTGTCAAGTAGGAAAAAACGGCCTAAGGTGGGCAACTGGCTGGAAAAATGATTACGCTTATTATCTGTTCTCCAATGCCTGTTCAATTAACGCAATCGTTGCCTCGCAATCATCTACACCAATGACAACCGTATCGAAATCCTCATCTTTTACGGTTATAACAACGGCATCTTCTTTTCTTTTCAGGTCGTAAAATACATTTCTTCCTTCTTGGCTGAAATATCCCCCGTAATAAAAGGTATTTGCATTGGTGCCTAAGCGTTTATCCAAAATGTTCGGGAGGTCTTTCCATTTTAAGCCACTTGTTACCCCGACCACATTGTCCAAATGGATTAGCACTTCACTCCGAAACGCAAAAAATTTCCTTGCTCCTTGTACTGTGATAACCAGTTGGTCGTTTTCAACTCTTACTCTTGACATTTCTATTCTCCTTAATAAATTATAAAATCTTAGGTCATGGGTCATGTAATAAAGATTATACCACATTGGCAGTACAAGGTCTACCCTTCTATTCAAAGATACCCCCACCACAATCTTGCGAAGCTGGATAATTCATGCTATACTCAAACCCAACAAACCAACCGGGAGGACACACATTTGCGTGTTGTAATGCGAGGGGCCGGGGATATCGCCACAGGGATTGCCCTGCGGCTGTTTGCCGCCCGGTTTCAGGTCATTATGCTGGAAACTGCGCAGCCCACCGCCATCCGGCGTACGGTGAGTTTTTCCACCGCCGTGGTCAATGGCACCGCCACAGTAGAGGGGGTGGCGGGTGTGCTGACTCCGTCTATTGACAAAGTTGAGCCGATTCTGGCCTCTGGAAAAATCGCAGTACTTGTTGACCCAAATGCCCGCCTCCTGCCCCAACTGCATCCGGATGCGTTGGTGGATGCCATCTTAGCCAAGCGGAACCTGGGCACAGCACGCACAGATGCGCCAGTGGTCATCGGCGTCGGCCCCGGGTTCACAGCAGGTGTGGATTGCCACGCCGTGGTAGAGACCAAGCGTGGCCACGATTTGGGCCGGGTCATCCTCCAAGGCCAAGGGGCGGTAAATACCGGGATTCCCGGTGAAATCGGCGGACACAGCTCCCTACGGGTACTTCGAGCACCTTCGGCGGGGACGTTCCGGCAAGTGTTGGACATCGGCACCCATGTCACCCCCGGCGATGTGATCGGCACCGTGGACGGAGTGCCTGTGGTGACAGAGATTGCAGGAATCTTGCGGGGTGTCCTCCCTTCCGGCATCCCTGTGGTGCCGCAGATGAAATGCGGAGATGTAGACCCCCGATGTGCCTTGTCCCATTGCTACACTGTGTCCGACAAAGCGCGGGCCGTAGGCGGCGGGGTGTTAGAGGCGATCTTGCGCCTATCCCCCGGCCCGGTGACACTATGATATATACAGAGCGCATGGGGCTTCGGCCCGGTGATGTGGCGACTGTGGTGGGCAGCGGGGGCAAAACCTCCTTGCTGGCCCGATTGGTGCGGGAGAATCGGCATCAGCGGGTGCTGGTGTCTACGACCACAAAGATGTTGCAGACAGAATTGGAGCAGATGGCAGGGGCACACCTACTCTATGGCGAGGAAGTTGACGGAAAAATTACCGCCCCGCCGATAAGAGAATTGGCAACAGCGACCACAGAATTTGACTTGATACTATTAGAATGTGACGGCTCTCGCGGCTTGCCCCTCAAAGGTTGGGCAGAGCACGAGCCGGTGGTGCCGACGTTTGCCACAGTGACCGTAAGCATCCTGCCTATCTGGCCCCTTGGGCAACCCGTGGGGCCACAGCTTATCCACCGGGAAGCGGCTTTTTGCGCTCTCACCGGGGCGGCCTTGGGGAAGCCTGTGACAATCCAGCATTTGGCGGCAGTCATCCGGCACCCCAACGGATTATTCCAAAACGCTCACGGGCGCAACGTGCTGTGTTTGAATGTCAGAACCCAAGCAGAACACGAACAGGCCGCAATACTTGCCGACCTACTACAGCCGCATCCGTATACCATTGTGATTGGGGATATACTGGCATGAACATAACAGCAATTATCCTCGCCGCAGGACAATCCCGCCGCATGGACGGGACACAGAAATTATTACTGCCTATAGGCGGGCGGCCCATGTTGCAACATACGTTGGATTTGGTGGCCTCACTCCCCTTTTCTCGCACCATATTGGTCACAGTGCCGGAGGTGGCACAGCAGATTCAAACAACAGCGGAAATTCTGATCAACTCCGCGCCAGAAGCCGGACAAAGCAGCAGTGTTCGGCTAGGTGTACAAGCCGCCCCGCCGGACACCGGCCTGTTCTTTCTACCTGGCGACCAATCTCTGTTGGACATGGCAACCATCCAAGCCATCTTCTCTGCCGATAACGGAACCAGTATCGTATACCCCATAACCACAGACGGCACACCCAAAAGCCCGGTACTCTTTGCGCCACGGTTCCGAGAGGCTTTACTCGCGCTCCAAGGCGATGAGGGCGGACGGCAGATACGCCAGCAGTACCCCACCGCCTGCCGGGGAGTACAAGTACCAAACGAACAAGCCCTATGGGACGTGGACACACCGACAGAGTACGAAGAAATCCTAACGCATTGGGAGGGTCATCCATGAGCCAATTTTTTGTCAACAACCAACCCGTCACCATGACAAAACCCGGACAAACGCTACTCCCCTTTCTGCGGGAACAACTGGGCCTAACCGGCACCAAAGACGGCTGTAGCGAGGGTGCCTGCGGCACTTGTACCGTTTTAGTAGACCACCGGGCCATGCGGGCCTGTATACTCACGGCAGACAAACTGGCGGGCAAGCATGTGTCCACCATCGAGGGTCTCAATCAACAAGAGCGGGCGGTGTACGCCTACGCCTTTGCCAAAACCGGGGCCGTCCAGTGCGGGTTTTGCACGCCGGGAATGGTGATGAGCGCCAAGGCCCTGTTGGCAAACAGCCCTAATCCTAGCTCGGCTCAGGTACGGCAAGCTCTCCGGGGTAACATTTGCCGCTGCACTGGGTATGTGAAGATTGAAGATGCCATTTTGTTGGCCGCCCGCCTATTTCGAGAGGGCGGCGAGATGCCGCAGCCAACCCTCACCGGCCGCCTTGGGGAAGATTTCCACCGGATAGACGCAGGAGAAAAAACCCTCGGCACCGGGATTTACGTAGACGACATGACCTTGCCCGGCATGGTATTTGCAGGGGCCTTGCGGTCAAGATTCCCACGGGCGAAAATTCTCGCCATCGACACCCACCGGGCCGCCGCCCACCCGGACTGCATCCGCATCATTACAGCGGCGGACATTCCGGGCCAAAACGTCATCGGCCACCTCATCCAAGACCAAGCAACCCTGATACCCGTGGGCGATGTAACCACCTATATCGGCGATGCCCTCGCACTGGCTGTCGTCCGGCGACACGAGGTGCTGGCGGAGATTTTGGCCCTGATTGATGTCACATACGAAGCCCTCCCCCCTATTACCAGCCCCACAGAGGGTTTGGCAGAGGGCGCACCGCTGGTACAGCCCCGGATGGGTAGTAATATTTTGCGGGAAGAACACCTGAAGCGAGGCAATCCGGACAACGCTCTCGCAAACTCTGTCCATGTGGTAACAGAGCGGTACAGCCTTCCCTTTACCGAACACGCTTTTATGGAGCCGGAATGTGCCTTGGCCGTGCCCACAACAGACGGTGTCTGCCTCTACACCGGCGGACAGAGCGTGTACGATGAACAGCACCAGATTGCCCGAATGTTGGGCTTGCCAGAAGAGCGTATCCACGTCACCAGTTGCCTTGTAGGCGGCGGGTTCGGCGGTAAAGAGGATTTAAGTTGCCAGCACCACGCCGCCCTCGCCGCCTACCTCACAGGACTGCCGGTAAAAATTCGGTTTAGCCGTCAAGAAAGTCTGCATGTCCACCCCAAACGCCACGCCATGGAGATTGAGATGACCGTCGGCTGTGATAAAAACGGCAAGCTTACCGCCATGAAAGCCAACATCGTGTCCGATACCGGGGCCTTTGCGTCTCTCGGCGGCCCGGTACTCCAGCGGGCTTGTACCCATGCGGGGGGGCCGTATAATTTTCAAAATATTGAGGTGTACGGCATGGCGGTATATACCAATAACCCGCCCGCCGGGGCCTTTCGGGGTTTTGGCGTTACCCAGTCGGCTTTTGCCATGGAGTG
>Ga0123352_10002359_pt1 | contig 26203 bp, 34 predicted proteins | sample TergutLab28metaG_FD_89700 | JGI IMG/M metagenome (GOLD analysis project Ga0123352, IMG submission 89700) | Labiotermes labralis P1 segment gut microbial communities from Petit-Saut dam, French Guiana - Lab288 P1 | ecosystem: Host-associated > Arthropoda: Insects > Digestive system > Gut ...
AAAGATGCGCAAGACGCATACATTGTTATGCCCGCAGATGTCGCCGATACATTTCCGTATTATGGCACAGGCTTTCCGCGCATGCGGATACAAGCTTGAGGTTATGCCGGAGATGGACAGAGATGCGGTTGACGTCGGGCTGACGTATGTCAACAACGATGCCTGCTATCCCGCGCTGATTGTTGTGGGACAGGTGCTTAAAGCGTTGCAGTCATGCAAGTACGACTTTGGTAATGTATCAGTGTTTATGACGCAAACCGGCGGAGGCTGCCGCGCGACCAACTATGTGGCATTCATCCGCAAGGCACTTAAAAATGCGGGGTTGGGGCATATCCCTGTGGTGGCGTTCAGCGCGATGGGGCTTGAGCGTAATCCCGGCTTTAAAGTAACGCCTAAGCTGCTGCATAAAGTGGTGCAGGGGATACTATACGGTGATCTGTTGATGCGCGTGTTGTACAGGACGCGCCCATATGAAGAAGTGCCGGGTGCGGCAAACGAGTTGTACGAAAAATGGAGCAATAAATGCGAGCAGAGCCTTTTGGATGGGAAGTTTGGCAGCTTTAAGCGTAATGTGGCGGAAATGGTAAAGGATTTTGACGAACTCCCGCGCAAGGATATTATCAAGCCCGGAGTGGGCGTTGTAGGCGAGATTTTGGCGAAGTATCACCCAACTGCGAATAACGATATCGTGAGACTTCTTGAAGATGAGGGCTGCGAGGTTGTTATGCCGGACTTGATAGATTTCGTGATATACAGCGCGTATAATCCGGCGTATAGGACGAAATACTTTGGCATGCCTAAGATGGAGGGAGTTATCGGCAACTGGCTGATACGCGTCATAGAGATGTACCGAAAGCATTTGCGGAATGCGTTATCCCAAAGTAAGCACTTTGAACCGCCTGCGACTATCCGACAGCTTGAGAAAAATGCAGAACCGATTGTTTCGCTCGGTAACCAGACGGGCGAGGGCTGGTTTTTGACCGCGGAGATGGTCGAGCTAATCAATAACGGCGTTGCTAATATCGTATGCACGCAGCCGTTTGCGTGCTTGCCGAACCATGTTACAGGTAAGGGTGTTATAAAGGAGCTTAAACGGCGATTCCCGACGGCGAATGTTGTCGCGGTGGACTACGACCCCGGTGCGTCGGAAGTTAACCAAATAAACCGCATAAAACTTATGCTGGCGGGAGCAAAAGCGGCAATGGATTCAAATTAGTTTGGTATAGTACAACGAATTTATGTAACTTGTAGGAGCAATATGGTTACGCAAAAGTGTTTTCAGAATTTTTGGAAGAGCAATTATGGAGGTATACCTCCCCTTGGGCATATACTTAGAGAGGAGTTTTTTGCTGATAGGTGGTTTCGGATTCATAGCCTGCCAAATTCAAAACGGTATGCTGACAATGATGATGAAATGCAAACTATACTGAACAGGCAAAATGCTCTTATCAGTGATTTGATTGGTATTGGTCAACCGTATTTGTTGCTGTTTTATGCAATATCCGAAAGTCCAAAACCGATATGCTTTAACCAGATTTCTAATATTATTTTACCGGATAGTATTAGATTAGATATTGCTTTGCCAAAAAATTATGATATCGAATGTTATTTTGTTTCAGGTTTTGTCAACAAAATATGGGAAGCTAACAGCATTGATACTTTTCTAAAGAGAGTTGCAAATGATGAAATGGTTATTGATTTTGATACCTGCGAGAGTGATTTGTATCGTATAATAAATATGCACCCCTGCATTTACAAGGGCACAAACCAATTTTGTTACTAACGTGTTATTAACCGTATTATTCCAAGTCGTTTTCACCCGCGAAAGTCGGCGGGATTAGTTGATGTGTCAATTGTAATTTTGTATCAGTTAGTCCGTGCCGCTTTGCCAAAATTTCAGCCGCTTTTAATCGTTCTTTTTCATCGGGTGCTTTGTCCATACGGCGGGCGGCACTCATACCTTCGCCTGTGCCTTCGATTACAACGATTTCGGCTTGTGATTCGCCTCGCATTACCGAAGTCAAATATTTCTCAACTTCGTAGGCATTAGCGAGGGTAACATCTCTTATATCTTGTAAGGCTTTATCAATGGCAGCTTTAATTTCAGGTTTTTTCAGGTTTTCTTGACCTATTGAATAAGCAGTTCGTTTTGAATATTCCGCACGAATAGCAGCTTGCGTAGCATTCATATCAACACAATATTCTTCAACGAATCGTTTCTGCTTTGGTGTCAATCGTGCCACACAAACCGCCTCCTTTCGCATAAACATACTTTGCTGATTACGACTATAACATACTTTTTACTATAATGCGCTATAACTTACTATAATTTACTATAATCTTTTGCATTTCCTCTAAGCCTGTTTTATGGAGTTGATATATTCGTCCGATTGTAAACTTCAAATCATCGGCTATATCGTCCCATTCATGAAAGTAAATATACCGCTTCAAAAGGACAGATTGAACTTTACAGTCGTCTATTTCTTTGATACGACTTTCGATTTCACGTTTCTTTGCTCTGCATTCTTCAATCTTGCTATTGATTTCGGCTTCAAAGTCAACTATCGCCGGAACACTGTCACCGATAATATCTGAAACCTTGCCGCTTTGTATTTTATCTCTCTCGGTATCAACTGCAACTATCGAACACGCAATTGTGCGTAATCGCTCTAATTCTAACAAACTATCATTTACCTCTTCATTCAAGAAAAAGGCTTGTTTTAGGTATTTCTTAGCATTCATCGCTCAAACTCCTTTCAAAGTGTAACGGATAGTGTAACGGATGTATGTACCTCTGAAACCCTGTATTTTCTAAGGTGTAACGGATGTAACGGATAAAAGAGCAAATTCATTTTATATTATGGTGTATATATTTTTATAATCTCTTTATAAGTTAAGGGTATCCGTTACATCCGTTACATCCGCATAATTAGGGGAAAGTATCCGTTACAACATCCGTTACAACATCCGTTACACCTCGGCATCCGTTACAAAAGTCTTCTGCACTTTTCCTTGTACGCGCTTCGGAACTACCTTGAATCCGAAGTAGCGAGTTACTTGTCTTGAAAACTCAATATTCCCCATAGCTTGCAAGCCACTTCGTATGCAATATTCGCAATATCGCTTGTAAACATCGGCTGTCGGTTCATCCTCGATTTTGACTTCTTCGGCTTCTACTTCTTTGAAAAAACCCAAAATCGGGTTATTGACTTCTTCGTATTCCGCGATGCTTTTTTGTACTTTTGCTGATTCGGTGAACCCTCTATTGCGTAATACACGCTTCAACCCTGCGATACCCAGCATAATCAAGTATTCGATAGCTTCTTGTTTGAACAGTTCATCCTTGATGAAGGGCTTAAAATTCGGGTCTTTAGGGTCAAATCGCGCATCGAATGGTACTATTATCAATCGGCGCATGATTGCTTCGGCATCCTTACCCTTGCCAAGTCGCGGTATGCTGTTCGCGCTGAAAAGTAGTTTCGCATACGACTTGAAGAAGAACGGGCGTTCACCTTTGTATTCACCTTTGACTTCATTCCCTGTCACAAGTTTTTTGAAATTGCCGGTATTAGAGATGTATTCATCGCTTATGTCATCACCGATATTCGCAAGTTTTCCGAATATTTCGGTGATAGAAAACTTCTCATTGAGTTGAGCCAAGTCAAGGGCGCAAGTGTTTTTTTCACCAAGAAGATAACTTACCATTTCAAGGTAGGTCGATTTTCCATTGTTCTTCGCGCCGGTGAGGACGAAAGCCTTTCCAAGCTCGTTGCGGCGGTAAAAACAGTAACCGACCATTTCTTCAAGCAATGCTCGAATACCCTTGTCTTTGCAAGAAATGTTGTCTAAAACTTCATCGACAATCGAACATTTGGCAGAGGGGTTGTAATCCCATTCGATACGATTCGTGATGATATAATCGGGACTGAACGGAATCAAAGTGTCGTTTGCAATGTCATATATTCCATTGCGGAAGGCTATCAAATTAGCGTTCATCGGCGTAATTTCTTCTTGAATCCACACTTTCAAATAGTCGTAAACTTCACCGCGTTTTGCTCTGTTCATTGAAGGATACATTTTCAGCATCTCAAATTCGATTTTTTCCCTGCCCGACACATAGATTCCGGCTTGATACAAGTGTAGCTGTCCGTAAATTTTCATCATATTACAGTTGTTCTTCAAGGCAATGGCGAATTTGTCATGCAGAAATGTCGTACCTTTGTAGAAAACATCTTTTGCGAATGCTTCATCCCTCAAGATAACATCCAGTTCGTCATCCGATAGGGGGTCTTTGAGAACATAGCGGTTCATAAGCCGTATACATTCTCTTGCTGTTCTTTTGGTGAAATCAGCGGCTTGCAGGGTCAAGATGTAGTTGAATATAGATTGATTGCGCCCATCGCCTTCTTCCATGTTCGTGAAGTCGATGGTTGAACCTTTTATCGGTGTTAGATATTTCGGCACTTCTTGCGGCTCGTCTGTGTCCAGTAGAATTTCCCTATCCTTACCGTCAAAACGTAGAATCGAATATGAGTTTTTGCCAACTTTAATGTCAGCTTGTAATCCGATTGCAAGTTTCAGCTTTGAACCGCTTTTTTTGACATCCTTGTTCTTGAAAAAGAAGTGTTTGCCTCGCGTAGTTTTGTAAACCCTGCACTTCAAGCCCAAATCTTGCACAAGCTGATATAGTATTTCGGACTGCTCGAAGTCATCTATATCAACGAACATGATATCGTTGGCGATAATGCCCGCAAATTCGTCATATTTCTGCACTTCTTCGAGGGTCAACAAGTCTTTCGCTGCCGCATCCTTGAATTTCATCGTGCATTGTTTATTTTTAGTCGGCACATAACCCTTAAAATAATCAGCCATTGAGAATTACCCCTTCTACCGAAAGTGTTCACATCTGAAGTTGCTCGGCTCGTTAATCCAAATTCCTTTCGTTTCGGGAAACTCGAAATTTTGAAGGGCTGTCGATACCGATTTGTCAATGCTTTCAACCAAACTAACCTTCACACTCTCGAATTCTTCATGTAATGCTTTCATAACTTGCGCTTGTAATTTCTTAGATGTTTTTGTTGATGCAAGTAACTTCTCGACCTCTGAAAACTTGATACTTCCGAATCCTTCCTGTATGGATTCAGAAAGTTTACCGTCTTCGATAAATGGCGAAATATCGAGACTTAAATCAATGGCGAAGGCTTCATTGATACAGCAGCCTTCTTTGAACGATTGACACCAACGACAAACATTGTAATTCATGAGGATACTCCTTTCATTTAACGCCGAAGTCGGCAAGTCGCTTGATTGCCATATCAACGTAAAATTGTTTATCTAATTTTTGGGGTGCTTTTACCCCATTCACATCATCATTCCATATGAAACAATGTGGCGGGCTGTTCGACACTTTCGCAAAGTTGCCGGTTTTGGTATGTAGCTTTGTAAGCCCTGCATCGTTTGGGTCTTTGCTGGCAAATAGCCGGATGCACTTTTCTTTGAGAGGCGTGTCACCGTGGTAAATGGCAACGTATTTATTACTGATTTTGGTCAGTAGTTGAAACTCTTTGAGTTCGTTACATTTTCCAATGGTTTCTTCCACGGGTACACCGTACACCATGTAAGCGACTAACGCCTTTTTCACAATCGGAAGGTCATAGTCGAGAACCGACAGTTCTTTTACATACTGATTCTTTGATTTCTTTACCTTCGTTTCGTCATTAACCATCAAATAAGCGTTTACGTCCTTTTGGAAAACCCTGTGGAACTCTTCGAATTCAAGAGTTAATCGGGTTCTTTGCTCCCACTCGTAGCAAACATCATCAATCAGATAGAACCATTCATCCTGATTGCTGTCCGATGGCATTTTTATTAAAACGCCGTCTGTATTACTTTGGATGATTTGGCAATGTGGTTCGAGCCGTTCCATGAGGTCAAGCAAGAATAACTGTCCGTATACGCATACCTTGTTATTCTGCAATGGGTCAAACAGTGCGTTGTAGTTATCCTTCATAGCTCCGTATGTGCTATTTAGTACCAGCTTAAGGGGCGATTGTAGAGGGTTCTTATCGCGCTTGTATTCTAAGCGTTTACGATAGATTTCTTCAAATTTAACAGGATTCTTGATACTGCGCGAAGCAAGCCCGTATTCAATCATAAGCGTAGGATAATAGCTGGCAACGTCAATATTGAGATAAAACCCTTTGCCGTTGTACTTCGGAGTAGCTCCATGAATTCCGCCCCAGCCGAAAACATGAGGAACGCCGGAGATGATGGTTTCCAAATTGTGATTCGCTGATTTTGGGTTTTCAGGGTCAACTTTGTACTTGCGATTGTTTGGGTCGCTGTACCAATCCAAAACCCTCGTATATTTCTCAACCCGCAAGGTTGGCGGGAAGTCAATGTCGAATTCATCTTTGTATTGCTTTCTTTCAGCCCCCAAAATCAAGGCTGACAATTGCGGTTTTGTCTTACTTATCAAATGAAGCTGTAGCGGGTCGCTGCCGCTTGCAATTTTCACAAGCCCCATATGTGCGTTAAATTCATCAAGCCGTGGTTTACTGCCGTCAGCATTTTCAGCAAGGAATATTTCCATCGTTTGGTCAACGTCATACCGGCAGTAGTTAATAATTTCTTGTAGTTCTATTTCAGTTAAAGGGCGGTCAATGTCGAATGGAACACTGGATTCTTTAACAGCGTTACCCATGAACCCTTCGAGCATCTTCAACCCTCTATCAATCTTACCGAGCGAAACATCGTAATTATTTAGGGGTATCTTGTTAAAAAGGCTCGAAAACTCCCAGCCAGCCCTACCTTTGTTGATAATCCAATCACTAACTTTTTTCGGATTGAAATCACACAGAATTGCTTTAAGTATGTACTGGTCATAATGGCGGCTATTGTAACCAATCCATATCTTGCTCTTGTGTTCGGCGTGGAATGCTTCGAGGGCGATTTTATCGTTGACGATAACGGTTTCCTGTTCGTTATCGCCGGTGATTTCTTTGAAAACCACTAACCAATCACTTGAGAAAACTTCAAAGTCGTAAAAAAGCAACATGATTGTTCTACTCCTTTCTCGCTTGCCGCCATGATTCCCGTAAAAATTCACCGAATGGTGGTATTTTCGGATGCTCCCATTTTTTCGTAATGAGGTTTTGTATTTTCTTGCCCGCTGCAATCTTGATTGCTTTTCTGCGTGCGATGTGGGCGTTGGTCATGATTTGACGTAAATCATACATATTTTCACCACCTTTATTGAAGATAGGGCGGACAACGGTATGCCCGCCCTGGTATCGTTGTTTATGCGCCTTCAACCTCGAAAACTTCCTTGACACTCACACTGAAATACTCGTCAGGGTCGTACTCAATGAGGTATTCAAGATTACCTTGCACCGCTTCGGAAACGTCCAAAACGACTTCTTCAAATTGGTCATAGTCGCGGAACTCAATGTTTATATCGCTTCCAAGGCTATTGAGAAAACCGATGACAGATTTGATGCTTTTTCCGTCGTTATTGGTTGCGTAAATCACCTTGTTATCGAACAAACGTTGTTTTTTGTAATCTCCCGTTAATATCCTGAATGAAGTGGATACCATCGGTCTGCCGTCTTTTTTAGTGGGTTTGACTTCAAGTGAAACGAGTTCCACTTCATAAGTACCTTTCGGCACTACAGGATAATCGTTGGCACTGGTGTCTGCATTTTTTACATCTTGCGCTAATCCGTCAAGGTCAACTGAATCATTGAATTTTCCCCATTTGCTTTTGCTCATAATTTTATCGTCCTTTCTCACCGTGGCGGCGACATCATATTTAGTAGTAAACAAAACGCTTCATCCTCTGTGAAGCCTTCTTCTATGAAAGCATCGTAGAGGGTTTTGTATATTTTTGCGGTGTGTGCTGCTTGCGCTGCAATATCCAGTGATGCAGGATTAGTCGGTTTCCCTAAAGTCTCATTTATTGCAGCATCGCGTAGTTTGTTTTTTAGTTCCTCGTCCACGATTATTCGCCTCGCTTTTTACGCGCTCTAGTGGATTTCGGTTTTTCAGCGGGCGGCTCTTGCTGGTCAGCATCGCTTGTGCCGGTTGAAGTTTCTTCAGCCGTATCAAGAGGCGATTCATTTGCTTTTGGCTCGGCAGGTACGTCAACCTCTTTTGGCTGGCGTGGTGTTCTTTCGGTTTGGGTCGGCGCATCGTTGCCGCTATCCTCATACAGTTTCAAGAACTCGCTGTAATCAAGCGGAATTTCGTTCACTCTAGGCTTCAACCTACCGCCGCCGAATATGACTTCACTTGTTTTGAAAGACAAGGTGTGTTTGCCATCTTCGGCAAGGGTACGGGCAGTCATATCAACCATACCCGCAATGTTTGACAGGAAAGCATCGCGCATCTTCGGCTTGATAGCCGTAACTTTCGCACCGCTCTTTTGGGTTATGTCCTTCGTTCTATCTTCGTGGCTGATTAGGATAATGTTTTCATAATCCAAATTGACAACTCGCTTAATCGTTGTCAAAAATTCGGTTCTGACAATATCCCAACCTTTGCCGTAACCTTCTTCGGTTTCATGCTTTATACCTTCACGGTCGAAGATAAACAGGCGACAATGGTCGTATAGTTCGCCCAAATGGTCTAAAACGATTGTGTCGAACGGGTTTTCTTGCGTTTCAAGAGCTACAACAGCATCGCAGAATATTTCCCAAGCCAGTTTTCGCTTTGTCATTCGCCCTTCGACTGTAACAACGTCTTTGATTTCAACCGCCGGCGGCGTTTCATCGGCAGCATAGGTCATTAACTCTCGAATATTGCCGTCCGTTGTAAGGAACAAATGATTTGGAAACTGACTTGCAAAAGTCGTTTTCCCCGTGTACGGTTCGCCATAGAGCCAAAGAGTTTTCTTCTTGCGGGTTTGCTTGCTGGGCTTGTTTGCCGGTAATGTAAGCATGTAATCAATTCCTTTCTGACAATAAAGTTGATATTCACACCAATCGCAAAGCCTTGTTTCAAACTTGGTGTATTCCTTAGTTTCCTGAATGCGTTTGATATTGAGAAGGAAGCCAACGACTTTTCTGTAATCGAAATTAACTTCCATGAAGTAAGGTTCAACGCCTTGCAGTTCGGCGATTACCCTTTGCCGGTAATCGGTCAAATCCTCGGTTTTCCCGATTTTAATCATCTTGATTTTTGGAATAATCAGATAATTAAGGCTGCAGATGCGTTTTCCTTGCTGTTCGAGAAAATATTTGTACAAATGCAGTTGCTCCGATTCTTTATACCGTTTGCCGTCTTTGGTGTACTTAAAGTCGTAAAGGTCGTATTCGTTCGGTTCGCCAGTTGGTACAAGCAAATCGACATACCCGATAAAATCCGAAGTTATGATTTGCAATTCGTGGATTCCCTGCGGCAGCATCGCTCTTGCTTTGGCAATTAGGTATTCCAACTTGATTTGTTCCGTAATATGGTCACTAACGTATTTCCAGTTACCGGCTTCGCTTTTCCAATAAGGGCGGTCAGTGATGATGTGAAAAGCGTTGAAATATTCGCCTATCGCTGCCGGTATGCCTTTTTCAATGCCTGTATGAAGTGCTGTTCCCAAGACAAGCGCATTGTCGGCATCATCCGAAGGAATGGCTTTGATTTCATCGAGATAACGCAATTTGAACTTGTACGGGCATTGCTTGAAAGTATCTACTCTTGAATAACTATATTGCTTGTATTGGGTGTTTGCATTTGCTACTTTCGGTTTAACTGCTGCTTTTGAACAAGGAATATCAAAACCAGGCATTGGCAAACCATGTTCAAATTCAAAACGATAGTCATCTAGCAGTTCTTGACCCATCCCCATCCGCTCACCGCCCTTTCAACAAGTGAATTAATTGTTTGAATTCCTCAAAATCTTTCGGATATAAAACCATTGCATTGCCGCCAGCTTTTTTGATTTCTGCGATGTTATGAAGTTGCAATTCGGACGGTTTACCTTTTTCGCCTTTCACCTCAACAGCTACGAAGTAACCGTTTACGCATATGAGCAAATCGGGGATTCCTGACTTTTGTAGCCCACCGCCCCAAACTTTGAAACAGTAGCAACCTTCGGATTTAAGAAACTTGCGGATTTGGGTTTCAAATGATTTTTCTGTCATAATTTCACCTTTTCAAAACTTTAATGAGATTGTGAATGCCGCGCCGATTCTCGTATCCAAGAATTTTACCCGTACCCGCCCAAAACTGGATTAGCGCATCATCTGACTTACGGCGACAATGGAAATGTCCGATACTGTCATTTTTCAAGGTGAATTCAATATCGTTTGCTTTCAACTGCTCAATGGCAAACTTAACTCTATCGCTGTTTTTAGCAACCCGCTCTTTGTGTCGTTCTTTGGCAAATTGCCGATAATCACTGTAAAGTGAATCATCTTGCATGTTTTAACCCCCTTGAACGCAAGCCGCTATCCCAAGCGTGTTTCATGTTTTCGCTTTGCGTTACCCATTCAAGTTGTGAAGCCCTGCAATCGTGCTTCTTACCTTTTTTATGGTTGACAAACAGCTTGTTTTCAGGATTTGGGATAAAGGCTTCAGCGACCAAAATATGAACTCTGCAATTTGAACGACCCAGCTTTACCCGTAAATAACCTTTGCCGTCATCATAATTTTTGAGGGTATAGCCGGTTAGAATATTGCGAACTCGCCCCATGCTGCTGATTTCATATTGTGGGTGGCGTTCAAGCTGCTTCCATCGCTCACGCCCCATCTTCCGCTTCTTCCTCATCTTCGCCCAGCACCCATTCTAAAGCGTCAAGGTATCCTTCGGTATGGTCTGCCTTGTATCCTGATGGTTTCTCTTTACGCAATAACAGCGAATACATTTCATCGTATCGGGCTTGAATTTCTTTGCGCCGCTTGACTTTGGGGTTTGCGCTGACGTTGTGAACTGTGGGCTTTTTGCCTTCTTTCTTCAAGTCCTCGAATTGCTTTACTTGCTCATCTTTGGACTGTCCGCCCTTTGCCAGCTCTGCGGCAGCGGTTGCGCTGATTTCGCCGGATTCAACCGCATCTTTGATTTCTTGCGGTAGTTCATCGGCAGCTAACCAATTATCTACTGCTTGGCGGGTTACTCCGAAGGTAACAGCTATTTGTTGCGGTAAATAACCAAGATTAAGTAACTTTCGGGCTTTCATGCCCTTTACAATCATCGTATCTTCGCGCCGGATTTCATTTTCTGATACCATGATTCCGAACAGGTCGGCATCTGTACCACCTTTGAGAATGCAAGGTATGAATATAGGCAGCTTACCTTCAGCAACAAGGCGGCGATTTGCTTCAAGCGTTGCCTTCGTGCGCCCACGCCCAGCCACAACCTCAATTGCATTGCCGTTCTTACGTACAATAACCGGCTCTAACACGCCATTCATTGCAATGTTGGAAATCATGGATTCGGGCGGTTCATCCTCGACACGAGGGTCATACAATGGATGAGCTTTGTCATAAACCAGGGTCAAGCGTTCCGGCTCTAACATGAACATAGTTCCACGCTTCGCATCTATAGCTTGTTTACTCATCTACGCCACCCACCTATCAAAATGAATTCTGTCTGAATTTGAACGAAGTTCCGGATGGCGGCGCATAATATCACCTAGCAGCGTACGGCTGTCCTTAATCAAACCTCGTACACGAACTGCTTTTATAACGCTACCGCTTTCATCAAGAGAATATCCGCGAATATCGTATCGAATCATTCGACACATAGTTATTTCGCTCCTTTCAACTCAATTTTGACATACCCCTTCACGTTGCTTGTTTTGGCGCACTCATCATAAATGTGCGGGTATGTTGCTTTTAGCTTCGTACTGTCAACGCTGGTTCGGGTTGTGGGCTTGATGTAGCTGATTTTTAGAATCTCATGGTCAACTTTTTCAACCCCGTGTTCCAGCATCGCAGCTTCAAGTTGGGTTCGCATGTGTTTTTCTGCTTCTTCGATTGTAGCCTTTTGCTTCACAAGGTCGGCAATGCTGGCTATAATCACCGCTGATTTGCTCTTGAAAACTTCGAGGTCTGTTCCCTCAAAAATGGCATTGTTGCAGTTGGTGGATGTATCGGTACATCTCACATCGCAACCTTCGTTGTCAGGGCAGGATTCACAGCAACCTTCAAAATTGTTTTCCTCACAAACTGGCATAATTTCGCACTTAATCATTATTTATCACGTCCTTAATTGTTTTGGCGAACATCCAAACTATCAGTGGTATAAACGGAAATACAACTTCGCCGCCTATTGCCGAATAACCACGCTCCAAATATGCAAGGTGGAAAACGATAGGGGTCAAGAGTATAAATACGGCTGTACACTGAACCCATCTATTTTTCAAAAAGCGCATCTGTATATCTCTCCCTTACTTCGAGTGTAGGTAGAATTTCTTTATCCTCAATGCTGTTTTCGCATAGTAGGATGTAGTAAAAACAAGGTTCTTCTTGCCCAATGCGGTGAGTACGCTTCAATGACTGCATAAACAGTTCTGCTTCATCGGTCAGCGTAAAATATATGATTTTGTTAGCTAGTTGCAGGTTTTCACCCCTTGCGCCTGCTTTGTACTGGATTAGCGTTATGGAATCGCTGTAATTCTTATAAGCAGTCAAATCCTTCTTGTGTCCGCTAATTTCAGACACGGGGCGTTCCAGCTTTGTGCAAATCTTCTTCAGGGCTTCCAGTTCTTCATTGAAGTTATAGAAAACAATTAAACGGTCATTTGTGGATTGGCATAAATCTTGAAACGCATCTAATTTGTCCTTGTTAAGATGTCCGCATAACATCCTGGAGTAGATACGTTTGCTCAAAATGCTATCGCCAACCAGCGTAACCCGCGGTCTTGCATCTGTTCCCCAAAAATCGCTATCATCTACGAATTCGCCCGAACCATCTGAACACACTGTAATGATGCTTGTTTTCTGAAACTTGCGGTACTCCTTCGTTGTCTTAACTTTGATTTCAGCAAAGTTTTGAGCGGGCAACTCGTGGACTTCTTCAGTTTTCATGAATACCGCGCCATGCTCCCGCATCTTGCGCTTCAGTCGCTCCACGTTTTTGTACGGATTGTCTTTGTCAACGACTTTGTGAACAGAATCGCCAACCTCAATCTTCTTCCAGTTAACGTAGTTTTGTTCAAACGCTTTCAAACTGATATTCCAACCTAATAGCTGAAGCTGACTCCAAAGATTTTCGTACTTTCCACCTGTAGGTGTGCCGGATAGCAAAATCACATTTGCAGGGGTCATTTTCAAAACAGCCTGTGTGCGCTTTGCAGTTGGATTTTGAATCAAGCTCGATTCATCCAGCATCAAAGTAAATTCTATAAGATGGTGAAGTCGCTTGCGGCGAAAAATCAAGTCATAATTTATAACTCCGATGATGTTACCGCCGAATTCGCCATAGCGGTTGAACACATCCATGAACTGTTCAAGCTGCTTTTTATCCGTGAGGTCAAAAATCGCATAATCGGGATAATGGACTTCAAAATGCTCAATCCAATCGCCAACTTTTGATTTTTGACAAACCACTAGATTCACACCTTCGGCTAACTCTTTCATTTTCTCGCTGCCGATGTACGTTTTCCCTAAACCCATGTCGTAATAGTACGCTACACGGTTGAAGGTAGCGGTATCGTCAAGGGTTTTGCGTTGGAATGGAAATAGGTTCATCCTGCTATACCTTTCAAATCTACACCGCAATTCGGGCAAAAACATAACTTTGGTTTCCGCTTTGGTTCAGATTCAATGGTATCGGAAACTTCCTTTACAATGAGCGAATCTACTGGTACGCCCAGCGTATCTGCAAGCAGCTTGATTCGTGCGGGCGTTGGTTGATGTACTCCTTGAAGCCAGCTATTTATTGAATTTCGTGGAATACCTGTCATCCTCGCTAGTTGCGCTTGTCTTATGGATTTTTGCTGAAGTAGAGCTTTGAAGGCTTTGTTGTCGAACATCACGCCACCCCCTCAAGTTCCTTAATTTTGTTCAGAACCTTTGCTTCCATTGCTGGACTGGTTCTATTTCCTGTGATACAGCCATTCATGTGTTGATAATTAACGCCGAGCATTTCTGCAAGCTCTCTTTTCGTCAATCCCAAACGCTTCAACCTAGTTTCTGCATCTAAGCCCCATTCGGGCGGTTCTTGACTTCCACGCCTTCCACGTTGGAACATTTATCCTCACCCCTCTACAAATTTTTAAGGAAAACCAAATCCTAGTATTGACATCATTTGTTGGGAAAGGTATACTTATCTTAGGCGTAATAGTATACTTTTCCCAACTAAACCCAGTTTTTAACTAGGGTTCGGTTTTGTCTACCCTTATTGTCAATAGTATACTTCGTAATTACGAACATGTCAAGAAGAATTTGAAAAATATTTCGTAAATGCGAAATAGAGATGAGGTGTTACCGTGAACAGGGGATTTCAAGACATTTTTACTGAACTGCTCGATAAAATGTCTGTCACCGCGAGTGATGTTTCAAAAGCAACAGGTATGTCACAAGGTCTTTTGAGCGACTATAAAAAAGGCAGAAGCATACCTACAAACAAAAACCTCCAAAAACTTTCTGACTTTTTTGGAGTTTCGACAGACTACTTGCTCACAGGGCAAGAAATAAACCCAACAGAGTTAACAGTTCCTGATGAACTAAAAAATGTTAAAGTTGCTTTTCATCGGGGTGAATTTGAAGATTTAACACAAGGTGAAGTTGATAAACTAGCTGAATTCGCCAATTTTATCAAATCTCAAAGAAGCAACAAATAGAGGTGACGTGGATTGTTAACAAAACTTGAACATCTCGAAAATTTAGCGTATAAACGCGATATACATATACATAACTTTACATTTAGTAAAACAAAAAAAGCCGCTTGCTATCATGAATTAGACGGTGTTTCTGAATATAAAGCCATTTTATTGGACAAGCCAAACATTCAGAATGACATCGAAAAAATCTTGCTTTTTGCCGAGGAAATAGGACACTTTGAAACTCATAGCCTATATTTAATTGAAGCAACTGCAAATAGTCCGATTGCTCGAAGTAACCGTTTGAAGCATGAAGCAAAAGCCAAAAGATGGGCAATAAAATACCTCATTCCAAAAAATGAGATTCAAAGAGCTTTTGACAACCATTGCAAAACGGATTGTGAAGTAGCCGAATATTGCGATGTAGACTTAGATACCTTATATAAAGCAATAGAAATCTATCAGCAAGAGAATGTAAAATTTGATTTTCCTCTTGAAGCATAGTGTTTACATTTGAATTGAAAGAGCGAGGACATGCCAAATGAACGTATTTAGAATGATTCTAAAAGTTATTGGGATAATTTGGTTCGCTTTTTTCTTTTTGGGATTTTTGCTTTCTATAGCAGATGGACAAGTTGAAATTGCAGTTGTTGCTCTTATTATGTCTATTTTAGGTTTACTCCCTATGGTGGTATTGAGAAAAAAATCAAAAACACATGTTGATAAACAAACATTAGAAATTGCCGAAGAGTCACCTGAAGAAATCATTGTGGACATTTTAGAAGTCAATAAACCTTTATTTGAAGTGAAAGTTACAAGTACATCTACACCTACACCACAACACATTCTCGATGACATGCGACGAGTATACACGTTGGTTAATGCTCAAAACGATATTAAGATGTTAAAAGATTGCATGGACTTAATCGCAACGACAATTAATTTTGAAACTTTCTTTTATAGAAAAGAGTTCGGAATGAGAAAAATTTTCACTTTACGTCAAGCTAAGGAAGCTGGAATTTCTGTACCCGATATAAAAATTACCAGTGATGATTTTCTGAAATTTGTAAATAGTCAAAAACCACGGCTTCTAGTGCAGGCTTATGAGAGGCTTTTTAAGAAAGTCGATTCCTTAAAGACTGAAAAGGCTAAATCTAAACACATCGTGGCGTTTTACAATGAAGTTAAGAAGTACGAAGGTGAATTTGAGTTCGTAGGAAATGTGGAGTACAAGACACTGATTGAAAACCTAGAACCTTTAGTGAAGCAAATCGAAGTGAAAAATTAATCTTGATAAAGAATAAGTTACGCTTTATAATGAAGCAAATACATATAACGAGGTGTCTGTTATGGCAAATGCAAGAAACCAAGTTTTAGCTGGTGATTATGAAGGTAGAGCCATTGCCTCATCTGGCGATGTTGTATTAATTTCAGTTGGTGGATTCAAGACTGTAAAATTAAACAAGAAAACTGTTGCAACTTACGAAGTTATCACTGATGAACATCAAAAAAGTGCTGCTTCAGGGGTTGTACGTGGTATTGTTGGCGGTGCTTTGTTAGGTGCTGTTGGTGCTTTAGCGGGCGTTCTGACTGCTAAAAACAAAAGTCTCTACCATATAGCGATTCAGTTTAATGACGGTAGACGAAGCCTCCTTGAAGTAGACGAGAAAATTTTCAAAGCAATTTCTACAAATTGCCCTATCGTATTTAACTGAACTAAAACATAGAACCTTCTAAAAACCGCCTTCAGGCGGTTTTTCTATTTTACGAATTATTTTTCAAAACCCTCTTGACATATTCGTAATTACGAAGTATACTATTGACAACAAGAGTATACAAAGCGAAAGGGGACGGATGCAATGACATACAAAAACATGATTAAAGGAATTATCGGGCGCAAGGCACAAAAATGGGTTGAAACCTTCATCAAGACCGACGGCGGCTTCGCAATGAGCGAAGGGGTGGAATTAAGGATTGAAGACGGCATTTGCTACTTTGAAGCGAAAATACAAGTTTACGGCATAAAAAGCCCTATGAAGCAATACAGCGTCGGCGGGACGATATGCGAAAACGGACACGTTTATAACAGCGTTATCCGTGATTGGAACAACAAAACGGTTTGGTTGTCAGTTGAAGAAACACGGCAAACAATGGGAATTACAGGGCTTTTGGAAATAGCATAAACTAAAACCGAAGCGGGGGCAGCAAGCCCGTCTCCAACAACCTGAAAGGAGCAACCACAATGAAAACTAGCCAAGAAGTATTAAATTTTGAGAACGATGCGATTCTTGATTTCACAGTTACAGTTCCATCAGCAAAGAAAGGAGCAACCACTATGAAAAAAGTTACTTATTTAGAACAACGTTTCTACGACAACGGCACAGTCCGAGCCAAACTCCACGCCCAAAAGCCAACATGCCTGTCAGGTTCAAAATATGACAGCTACGTTGACACTATCGGCAAAGGGCAAGGTTTTGAAACACTCGAAGCGTGGATTGAGGAACTTCTAATTGAACTTGACGATATCATACCGTTGGTTCTCGATTTAGAAGCTGGTAAATGGGTTGATATATCCGCTTACTGCTAAGAAGGGGGATTCTATAGATGAGATATTCGTTAATCGTTGTTTACAAGGAAGATAACGGTATTGTTGAAGGTGTATGGATAGAAAATCATACAGGTACTATCGATACAGCGACACAAAAAGCACGGGCAACCGAGAAAGCCAACAGTAACAGAATATCTGTAGCAGTAGTAGATGACTTAAATTACTCCACACCGAATTACTGTTATAGAAAGAGCTTGACAAGATTAGACTAGAACCCGTCTGAAGATGATTGAATGGTTATCAATCGAAACCGCCGACAGAGGCGGTCACGGGAAACCGTAATACAATGAAAGGAGCTGCTATCCGTGGATGCTCTCATAAACGATTTAACCAAAATTAGAAACGGCTTACTTGAAAAGCGATATGTCAAGAGAGCTTCCATGCTCGATTATGCGAGAACTTGCGATGAAGCTATCCGCAAGTTGGAGTATTATAAGGGTTATTCGGCAGGGCTTAATAAGCGTAAAGAGCGCGTCCATCCTACAACTCAAACCGTAGATAGTACAATCGATGATTTCTTAAAAGAGATTGACGATATAAACGGCATAGCGTCAAGCATAGTTTACAAAGCTTACTGTGATTACTGCAAAAGTAAAGCCGTGCAGCCCCTAACACACATCGAATTTTCAAGGCAAGTGAACAGAGCTTTGAAATCCAACACAATTATCAAACGGATTGATAAAACGGTTTGTCGTGTGTTTTCGAGAGGGGGCGGCGAGTATTAAGAATCCAAACGGTTACGGTACAGTCGCCAAACTTTCAGGCAACCGCCGCAATCCCTACGTTGTACGAAAAACCATAGGTTGGAATCCCAAAGGTCATCCCATTTACAACACCGTTGGTTACTACCCGACCCGCGAAGCCGGTATGATTGCACTTGCTCAATTCAACAATGAACCGTGGGATGTGGATGTAGCGAAAACCACCTTTACTGAACTTTTTGAATTGTGGAAAGAGAAGAAGGCTTTCAAGCTCGGAAAATCAAATCAAGCATCGTTATTTTCGGCATATCACCACTGTAAGCCACTTCACAAAATGAAGTACAAGACAGTTAAGTCTTTTCACATGCAAGAGTGCATTGATAATTGTGGGTATACGTATTCGACACAGGGGGCGATTAAAAACCTCTTGCGCCATCTTGATAGATTTGCTCTTGAGTTGGATATTGTGAATCGCTGTTACTCCGATTTGCTCACATCCGAACCAATACCCGAAACAAGCAAAACACCATTCGCAGATGAAGCAATCGAACAACTTTGGAACATTGCCGATATGCCGTGGGTCGATTCGATTCTTGTCTTTATGTATACGGGTTTTCGGATTTCCGAATTACTTGACTTACGAACATGCAATGTAAACCTCGAACAAGGCACAATTCAGGGTGGTAGAAAAACAAAAGCCGGAAAGAACAGACTTGTTCCAATTCATAGCCGCATCATACCTATAATCCGAAAACGTGTTGAAGCTGGCGGGGAATATATTTTTGAATATAATGGAAAGAAAATCGTAACCGGCACTTACTACACTCACTGGCATGAAGTGATGAAAGCTCTCAACCTCGAACACACGCCGCACGAGTGCAGACATACATTTAGAAGCCGCCTTGATTCAGCAGGGGCAAATAAACGCTGTATGGATTTGCTGATGGGTCATAAATCAAAAGATGTTGGCGAACGAATTTATACTCACAAAACTATTGCAGAACTGAAAGCAGCTATTGAATTGCTGGATTGATTTTGTTCCGCTGTACACAGAACAAGTGACAAGCTAGTAACAAAAAAGCCGCAAGCCCTTGTTTTAGAAGGCTTGCGGCTTGAATGTTAATTGTTGTATCATGTTAGTAACCGTCCTTCAAGTATTTTGCAAAACTATTAATGAAAGGATGGTTTTGTATGTATTCAACGCTGATAAATCTGTTTAACGAAAATCTGGACTTAACCAAGCGGCAATTGCTCGATTTCCCGTTGAGGGAACACTATCAACAGGAACATGACAAGTTGCAAAAACAGCTTGACGGCGTGCTGAACAAAGATGGACAAAAGCTATTGGACGCGCTGCTGGAAGCGAACACTCATGAAAAACAGTATTACAGCTACGAATCGTTCATATGCGGGTTTCGGCTTGCCTCGTTACTTATGATAGAGGTATTTCACGACAAAGATAACATGCTCGAAAATAAGGAACAGTATTTGCGCCACTTTAATCACCAATACAAAGGCATGCCATCTGTTATGGACGATTTAACGTAATCCATATGCGGTGCGCCGGGGTCGTCGCGCCCTACAAACATAGGGTCGAGCTTCCATGCCCGACCCTTCAATATAAATGATAGTTATTTATGCCACGAGTTATGGTCATAACGTGTGTTGAATTCATCGGCCAAGAGGCCGTAGATGTGGACATCGTTAGCTTTGCCGCGCGAGTAAAGTCTGCCGCGCAGAGTGCCTTCGTGCGTGAAGCCGAATTTTGCGTGGAAGGCCTGTGAGGCCGGGTTGAAGCCGTATACGTGCGCTTCGGCTTTGTTGTAGCCTTTTTCGTTGAAGTAATAGTCGAGCAGGAGTTTAAGTGCGTCCTTGCCCAAGCCTTTGCCCTGGAACTTTTCAAGGATGTATACCCCGAAGATGAAGTACATCTCGGGGCGTTTTGTATACCACACTTGAAGTTCTCCGGCGTATTCGCCGTCAAGAGTTTCGATTACGAGCAGGCAGTTTTCATCCTTGTAGAACGTGGATAGAGCCTCAGTGTAATCTTCGCGGATTTTGGCGGCTGTCTGCGGCAGGCTGATTGTATCGTACAGCCAAGCGAGGTTGTCGTCGCGCTCGTTCCGCGTTTGTATCAGCCGTTCAATATCGGTTTCGTCGAACGCGCGAATGCGGACACGGTCGGTCTGCCAATAGCTGTGCGGCATTAGTTCATACCCAGTTTGGCCTTGAGTGCTGCAAGCTCGTTGTCTACACTTGCTCCGTTTGTTTTGTACTTGGCTGCAAGTGCGGCGGCTTCGTCCACAGGTGCTTGGTTAAGCTCTGCCATGGCGGTTGCAGCGTCGAGCTTTTGGTTGACTTTTGCTTCCATGCGCTCGAACGCCGCTGAGCCGCTTCTTCCGGCATCAGGCATGTTAAGTTTGTTTACGCGTTCCTTAGTTTTGGCAACTGCGGCTTTGGCCTTTATCATGTTCTTGCGCGCTGTAAGGTCGTTAATGTCTCTGACGAGCTTGTCGTGCATTTGGCGCATTTTGTTGGCATTGTCAACCGAGAGTTCGTACGCGGCAACAATGCCTGTGCCGATAGTCTCAAGTTCTTGCTTTTTGTTGAGGAATACGCGGGCATCATCTTCGTTTCCGGCTATCAATGCTTTCTCCGCAAGCCCCATAAATTTTTGGACTTCCGCTTGGTTTTCATCGAGAAGACGTTTATTGCGTGTTTCTTCCGCCATAACCAATGAAGTTTCTCTCTTTACCTCGGCAAGGTCTTTCGCCATGTTCACGAGGTACTGGTCTACCATTTTTGCCGGGTCTTCCACTCTGTCAAGCAGCGCGTTGATGTTCGCCGCCATGATATCTTTAAATCTGGCTAACATTGGCATAATTTTTTCCTCCTATAGGTTGTGTGTATGTTACTCTCGCGAAGCAGTGAGCCAAGCGTAGAAACGTTTACGTTTCTGTATTTGGCGAACGCCGCGGAGTGAACTACTCCGCCATTTATGGCGGGGTGTTCACTAGTCTTTGTACTTATCTTCCAAATCGGTATTAGGTGAGCCGAACTCTTGCAGCGGTGTTGAGAGAATCTGACGTGCTTCTTCCATTTCGCGGAGCTTTTTCTCTTTTGATGTACGCCACCATACGAACGCAAGTGCCGCCGCGCCAAGTGCGATAAAACCGCCCATAATAGGAATCCATGGTGATGTTGTAACAGTCATTATCCTGATTGAAGCATCGTTAAAGGCTCGGGCGAAGAATTGTTCTTCAGATATATCGTAGAAATAGTATCTGTCGATGTAGTCGAGCAGTATGTCTCTTGCTTCGGCATCCATAACCGAGTTTGCCTGCACGCCTGTAATAATCTGTGTTCTGAAATCTCCGACAGGGAATTCGTGGAAGAGCAGAAGCAGATGAGCTTCGTCGTTGAACAGCTCATCGTAAAGCTGCATAGCGTAGTTTTCCATATCTGCAGCAGTTGGTGTGCGTGTTCCGGCGACAGTGTCGGTGATGTATAAGTGCGGGCGTACGCCTGTGCGCGTGTAGAAGTTGTGCATGCCGTCTATCAGAACGGTGCTGCTGCGTATCCAGCCCAAGTGGTCTGTATAAAACGGCGTTTCAATTGCCGAGCCTGCCGGCAGTGGTGTGCGCTGTACGGTGGAGAGTGTAATTTGTGCGCCTGTAGTCATATTTGAAACAACAATCGCCAGAACTACGATGACCAGCAGCAGTACGGCAAGTATAACACAGCCCGAGCCGCCTTGCCTTCCGCCTTGGCCTCCCGGGCCGCCGCCCGATCCTCCGTGATGGTGATGTATAACACGCGGGCCAAAACCCCACATACTGCGGCGTCCCATCATACTGCCCAAGCCAAAACCGCCCCAAAAGCCGCCCATGCCGCCTGCCGGGCGCGGTGCTGCGGGGCGCGGTGCCATTGGCCTGCCGCCCAGAGGGTTTCCGCCTCTTCCTGCGCCGAATGAACCTCTTCCGCTTGAGCCGCGCATACCTCCGCCGCTAAGCCCTCGGCCTCCGCTAAAGCCGCCACCGCGGCCGCCTCTTGCCATAAAACCCCTCCGTTCTATCTATAATATATCTACGAATATTTGCCGTACAAGTTTACGATAAAGAAAAACCCACGCGGGTTATTACCTTGTGGGATGAAAAGTCCGCGGATTTTAGGACTTTTGTGACAATTTCTACAGCAATTAAATTATAGCTGTCGGAAACTTATCTGTCAATATCAAATTGGGGTGTACTTCCAAGCGCGTGTAAGAGTACAATATATGTTTGTTGCGGCAGGAAAATCATCTTGTTTGACAATCCCGAAATATTATGCTATTATAGAGATAATATTACTTGAGAAAGTGTGGAATGACTGGTGAGTGTTTGTCAATAAGGTAGTTATTTGTGTCACAGTAGCGATTTTCGTCTGCTTATTTTGTGTACCCAAATGCCTTATATGACGACCGGAGACGTGTTTATATAACACATTCTTTTGTTTGTTTTGTAGCGCAGTGGGTAACTGCGCTTTTTTGTTTGGTTATAGTGAGTTGAATTGAAAATAGGTCAAGGCGGAGCCTTGAAATCTATTTTTAATTCAACGAACGCTTGCTTTACGAAAGGAATGAAACCATTGAATAACAATTATTTTGCACTCGAATTTAATACCATCATAGAAAAATTGAAAGAACATGCCTTATCTCAAAATGCAAAAGATGCACTTGCAACACTGTCTCCTTATATGAACGAGGATATGTGTGTGCGTAAAATGGCAGAAACGACTTCTGCCAAAAACTTGCTGGATATGATAGGCACACCACCATTGCCGAGCATGGACGGTTTGGACGAAATCATTACATTGGCAGACGCGGGTGGCATGCTGACTCCGGAGCAGCTTGAAAGTGTTGCCAGATTTGCACAATCATGCAAACGTATGGCTGCATATCTGTCCAAGGGCGAGAGTACGGAAGAAGCCGTAGCCATGTACGGGCAAAGCATTGAGAATTTGGCAAGCCTGCAAACGGAAATCGAAATGTGCATCAAAGACAATAAACTGTGTGAAGATGCCAGCCCTAACCTGCGGAATATCCGCCGCAAAAAAGACCACGTAGAAGCCCAAATTAAAGAAAAGCTAAACAGCATACTCAAAAGCCGCAAGCAGTATCTGGCGGACGGATATGTCACAGTTCGGCAAGGCCGCCATGTGCTGCCCGTACAACGAAAGTTTCAAGCTCAGTTCGGAGGAACTGTGGTTGAAGTTTCGGGGAAAGGTTCTACAGTATTCATGGAGCCGACTCCAATAGCAAAACCTCAGGCAGAACTGACTGCGCTGGGTATCGAGGAAGATGCCGAGGAACGGCGTATTCTCTACACGCTTACCGCTGAGGTTGTGCAGTATTCTTCTATGCTGCGCCGCAACATGGAGGCGATGGAGATTTTAGATGTGCTGTTCGCCAAAGCCAAACTGAGTGCCGGCATGAAAGCCGTACCTGTGAAAATAGGCGGAGCGCGAAGGCTGAGTATTAAGAAAGGCCGTCACCCTTTGCTGGATGCGGATTCTTGCGTCCCGTTGGATTTCGAGATGGGCGAGGATACAAGCGGTGTAATCATCACCGGGCCAAATACAGGCGGCAAAACTGTCGCAGTGAAAACAGTGGGCTTGCTATCCTTGATGGCGCAGTGCGGGCTGCACATCCCCTGTGAAGAGGGCAGCTATATCGCCATGCAAGATAACTACTGGTGCGATATTGGGGACAGCCAGAACATTTCCCAAAATCTATCTACCTTTTCCGGGCATATGACAAATATAATCGGCATTTTGGAAAAAGCAAGCCGTGACAGCCTTGTGTTACTGGATGAACTGGGCAGCGGAACAGACCCGGCCGAAGGTATGGGAATAGCTGTAGCGGTGCTTGAGGAACTCAGGCAGCGGGGATGTATGTTTCTTGTTACAACGCACTATGCCCAAGTCAAGATTTATGCGGAACAGTCGGGCGGTGTGAAGAGTGCGCGGATGGCTTTTGACCGCGAAAATCTCCGCCCGCTCTACAAGCTGGAAATGGGAATGTCAGGGGAAAGCTGTGCGCTGCACATTGCACAGCGGCTGGGGCTTGCGCCCCATCTTCTGGAGAGGGCGCATTACGAAGTTTACGGCGGCAAAATGAATGATGACGCACCCAAGAAAGCGGCAATGAAAGCCCCGAAAAGCTTCCTCGTACGCACTCAAGCTGAAAAGGCAGTTACCGACCTTTCAGAAAAATTTAGTATGGGTGACAGTGTAACGGTTCTGCAAACCGGGGAAACAGGTATTGTATATCGCCCCGCGAACGAACAGGGAGATGTGATTGTACAGGTGAAAGGCGTAAAGCAAGCCATAAAGCATAATCGTATCAAACTCAAAGTGCCGGCTGCAGACCTGTATCCTACGGACTACGATTTTTCTATTATCTTTGACACTGTGGAAAATAGAAAGGCTCGCCACCAAATGGGGAGAAAGTATGACCCGGCAGTTAGCATCACCCATAGCGAAGATGAGTTCATAAAATAAGACAAAAACTAACTTTTAGGAGATGAAATGATGAACAACACATTTATAGACAAATTCATGTCAGACGAAAAGAACCTCGCATTTTTGAACGCCACAATGTGGGGGCCGAATGGGATACGGCAAGCCGAGGAATTAGCTTCGCATTTCACAATCACAAAGGATATGAAAATCCTTGATTTGGGCTGCGGAATGGGCTTGTCGGCGGTGTACTTGGTGCAAGCATACGGCGCAGAGGTTTTTGCTACCGACCTATATGCCGACCCAACAGAAAATCACGAAAATTTCCAAGCCCTTGGCATTGCGGATAAAATCGTTTCGATGATACTCGACGCGACACAGCCGTTACCGTTTGCAAAGAGTTACTTCGACGTGATTTTTTCGGTAGGTGCATATAATATGTTTGGCGACAATGAGGAAATGCTGACAAATCTTATCCCTTATGTGAAAAAAGGCGGCTATATTGCTGTTGCATTTCCGGGATTGAAATATGACTTTGGAGGCAATGTTCCGCAAGAAATGCAGCCGTTCTGGGAGGTTCCCGAAGTTGCAAGGTATGTCCGTGGCATTGAGTGGTGGAGGAACTTGTTTAACAAGGCAGATGGCATAGAAATTATAAATCTCAGCGAACAGGCTTGTCACGATGTAGCGTGGGATGAATACATTGCAATCCTTGACCCAAAAAAGGGAGAAAAATTTACATTGGATGCGGAGTGCGTGGATAAATGGACATTGGACATGAAGACGGCAGAAGATGGGAAGTATTTTAATACAATCCAGCTGATTGCTAAAGTCCTCTGAGCATACTATCAATATGAAGCCTATAAAACATAGGGTATTCCTACGAATGTGAATTAGGTATTGATTTATTTTGCGGCCTAATGTATACTATCTTCATCGAGGTTGTTCAATTAATGAATGACTATCAGTATGCGATTGCAAAGTGCAGCACCGACGGTTTTGGTGTTCTGTACAGTGGCATATGCGGAAGTGAATTTCCGGCGTGGCTCATACCCACCGCATACAAGTAAACTGAAAAGGAATGGTATAATGGGAACTCATGAGATGAGGGGGCCACGGGCCGTCATGTCAAGCTTGAAGCGCAATTTAAGCTTGTTTTTGGCGGTTGTTTTAGTGTTCGGGCTTGCGCAGATAAGCTTGGCAAGTACGAACGGAGAGGTTTCGGAAGAAACGCAATATTACTGCGAACAGCCGGCAAACGATATCCCGGAAGCTGATGCGGACAGTATCATCGATGACGATGAAGCGGATGAAGGGAGCGAGAACGACGAATATCCATGTGATGAGTATACATGCAGCGAATATCCGTCAGATGAATATCCGTGTGATGAGTACATATGTGATGAATATCCGTGTGACGAGTACATATGCGATGAATATCCGTATGAAGACGATCTATATTCAGAAGGCGGATTGGTGAATGGGAGCATCCCGACATTCATGCCGATTACACCGGTTATGGGCATGGGAGGAAGCGGTTTCACCATAAACGTGTGGCACATGGTTGATGGTGAATATGGAAGTGCAACACGTGTAGGGCATCAGCATTGGGAAATAGATGTTAATCTGGTTGTCAGACT
>Ga0123352_10002360_pt1 | contig 26201 bp, 11 predicted proteins | sample TergutLab28metaG_FD_89700 | JGI IMG/M metagenome (GOLD analysis project Ga0123352, IMG submission 89700) | Labiotermes labralis P1 segment gut microbial communities from Petit-Saut dam, French Guiana - Lab288 P1 | ecosystem: Host-associated > Arthropoda: Insects > Digestive system > Gut ...
CTGAGTGGACCCCGTTCCAGACCCACTACTACTCAGAAAATCTGGTAGCGCCGGGGATCGAACCCGGGACCTCTGTATCTGTAGCCAGAAACTCTGACCACTAGACCACAGAGGCGGTCTCACGCTGTGTACAAGGAACATTATATTTAGTGAACTTTATGTTGTTCGTTGCGTGCACTGTCGATGACTAGCTCACCATACTCAACAAGAAAACGCACAATGTTCTTCCTTAGGTATTTATACCGTGTAAACTTTCGTTAAATAAGTAGGCTGCTCCGGGGATACTGTGCATGAAGATCTCATTTCAATTAAATACACAACTATTCCACAAAAAACTGTCTACACTTTACTACTTCACTCTGCTACACTGTGCATTAAATGTTAATTGTGTGTAAAAAATAACTAATTGAGTTTTTTGCAATATTATTGGACACTTTTTTTTCCTGATAATGTTTCCCTGTGGACTGAATCTTAAAACAATACTGTGTTATAACATAAATATCTAAGGAAGAATATTGTACACTTTGTTGTTACATGTTGTAAACTACATTTAGAGCTTACAATTCTTGTCTTTATTTCTCTCTTCATTACCTTCACCTTTACTTCGTTCATTGAAATAGAATCTATTAACTAAGAAATTACGTTCGTCTATTTGCATGGTACATAAAACTTCAGTTCGCACCTGGCCAACAATACTCTAGCAATTACAGACTAATTTCTAAGTGGTTTTTAATGAAATAATCAGTCACTATGACTATCATTCAAAGCACCTTAACACTATATGGGACAATAGAAAGTCTGTTACTGTTATATCAGATGATACATACATTCACTACGCTTTATAAAAGGTTTATATCTTCGTACTTAAATAATTCAAATTCCTTATTTGATACATATATTACGGCACAAATAGTAGGATGTTATTATATTATATAGATTTATCTTTTAAAATCTTTGACTGAAGCCTTTTAACACGTCAAGGTTCAGCTGTAACTATATCCACCACCTATTTTAACATAAAATGTGTACACTTTTCCGTCAAAGTGCATCCATGTGTTTCAGGCAGATCCCAGTACAAGGAAAAACTGTTTCCTAAACAGCATTAGGATTACGGTATTTGTAAATAAGACTCCGAGTATTAACTCTTTAATTGGGAACCGTATTTATTTTCTTCTATAAATTCTTCCTTCCAATGCTTAATGTAACCCCTAATGCAATAAGCCTGGAATGGCTGAACTGTCAAAACGAGTAACGCAATTGGTTTGTTGGAGTTATAGTATGTTAGTATAAACAACACAAACGCACTTGTAACCCAATTCTGACGATGTTCCTAAAATAAAAACGGGCCCTTTCAAAACTTATGGCAAGCAAAGGCGGTCTCATATGGTGTAAGAGCTTCAGAAGCAAAGTATTAAGAAAGAAAAAATTACAGAATGATACACCGCGGTAACCAGGTAGTTAACGGGCTGGCTGTATAGGATGAATGTGACGCAGGGGTTATTCACTTCCTTACTGTGTTCAGGCGGACTCCGAGGTCCACCGAGCCTCCAGTCAAATGCGCCACTGGGGATTAATTCTTTTGGGGTCAAACAGCCGGAGGTTGAAGCTGACCCCTCTCTCTTCATCCAATTTTGAGATAATCTATCCCTCCACTTCCTCACGCATGCTGATATGGTTCTTCAGCTCAAGAACATATGTAATTCTCACTTTTGTGTATGTTCCTGCTATTACACAGAGGGCACGTTTAGACATGTATTACTGTTGTCACCGGTAACATGTTACTAAATTTATTCCGAAACACATTTAAACATAACGTAGTTATAAGTTATAAATGGATGCATATATTCACGAAGAATACGTTCAGCGTGATATGTACCTGCATTTACTGTCTTTTTTAGCTCCTAAAAATGAGCGCATTAACGCCATGTGTCTAATGCACTGATGTAATACAACGACTAATCACCGTACACCAGACGCTTTACCAAACATAAACATTACAACCACCAACGGTACGTATTCAATACATGAAACATGGGTAAAAAAATAAAAAATTGCATTGTATTTCCCGGAAACGAGGTTTTGAGTTTACAGTATACACGTTAAGAATGAATATTTATATGCCGAGTTTAGGTTCTAAGGTTTCACATTATCAACAAACAGTGATGGAGTTTGAATTTAATTGACATCTTTCTTCAGAATGCTCAAGATACATAAAGGCCACGGCCAAAACATCCTGGACACCTTTCGTATTCTTTACAGTTAATACCCCTGACAGTAAATCTCACACAAAAACGTTGCTCTTAAATGCAAAGCGAACTGAACGCCACACAAAATGTCGTACTTGTATTAGTATAATATTTATACGTTATTTGACAAAAGTTGCTCATCTTGCAAATATTAGAGTGTTCTGAAGTGCTTGTGCTTCTACAATAATACAGAGTTCCATATAGATATTGCCTTCTTTACCCCTTCCCATATACTACGGTTACTACTTGTTAGGAATTTATAAGACTGCTGCTTTAAAACTTGGGTCTCACTGTGTAAGCACAAATTTCGTACACCCTGCTCTTACCTTCTCACTGCTTCAGCATTACGTGACTAAGCCATGTTTTGGAAGAGGCACACGCGACATTTTCTTGCTGTAGGATCAAGTTCGTATAACACCTTTCTTGCGTCATATAGACACGTGTTTAAACTACGCCGTAAATAACACAACAAACGATACGTATTTTACACACTTTCTAAACAAAGTTTCTTACTTTTAAACCACAAACATTACTATTATAAGAAATATTTTACTTCCAGACAACACAACCGTTGTCAACACACGTACAAATCACGCTGCGAAGCTCATTTGTTCAACTCCGATCGGATGATTTCGGCGGTCAGATCGGAAATAATCGAGTATGGAGGGGGAGCGAACACGTAACGTCTATACGTGGTGGGACAGCTGCAGAAGAATATCACGGTACTTTGTATTATGCCAGTGTTTTAGTTACGACCAGTGGTGAAACTGAATAGCCTACATTCCAGCAGAAGAGAAAACTACACGGAGTCAGTTTGAAGTAAATAATTCGCAGCTGTGCACATCTAACTTCTCGTTCAACCTGGTGTTTATTTATTGCAGACATGAATAAATTAACCCAAAATAGTGTTGCTTCCGTTTCTCATACAACACAACAATTAAAACTATCCATATTCTTATGTAACTCCAAAGTGTTTCAGTTTTGGCGTTTGTAATGCATAGGGTTCAAATACAATTGAAAAGTTGTTTTTGTATACAAGTAACGAAGAAACGACAAAGTCCTGCTTCAGTATGTTGCCAATAAAGTCCCGGACATTGTGAAATCAGACGGTTCATTAGCTTGTTCAGGGCTCACCACTGGTCCCTATCACGAAACACATGACATGTCATGTGCAAATCCTTACAATACCATTAAATGTACAGTTTTACTCTTATGTATTTCAATCCTAATTAGCTCCTAAATGTTTCGGCTTAACGGCCATTTTCACGGAGCTAAAGCTTATATTGCTAAAGTTTATTCGATAGTAAAAATAATTTTTTAGCAATACAGATATTAGTTCCCAGAAGACGGCAATTCAGCCGAAACATGTAGGAGCTCATTAGGAGTGAAATACACAATATTAGAATCCTGTGCTTGTAGGTACTCTAAGGATTTGTAAATTATTTACAATACACGGAATGTACAATATGAAATAGGTCACGAAATTTTAAATGAAGTAAAAGATAGGATCCAAGAGCTGTCCCAAATTAAAAACTAAATTAGGCCCTTAGATTTTATTAATTACAAGTAACTAGCATTGTGTTTTGATATATACTGTTAATGAACTTTAAAATAGTTCTCTCAGGATGTCCAGATGTAATGGCTGAAATTTGGAGTAAAATATAAAGAAATTTGTTGTGCTGTCTCCATAACTTAAATGAGTCTACATTTCTCTAAACCACAGCGGAGATATGTCAAACGAAAAGAGACTATGAAGATTTCTGTATTCTCGATTCTGACGCGTTCATCTGGTACAACAATACCGACTTTTAAACTAATCGCGAAGTCAATAAAACTTCAGTATATTTATGTCATATATAACAAGATCAAAATGTTTATTCGACCAGCGTACGTCATTTCAGGAAGAGTTTTAACAACAGTGTGACATACTTCATTTTCGCTCTCATTTAATTCACTGTGTTTACATTGTGAGGGACAGGGTGTTTGCAGTTCCGGGGATGCGAACCCATAACGTATAATCGTACTTCTCTTTCAGTAGAGCCTGTAAACATGGTGAGGACATTTTTAAACAACGCAATCGAATTGGAAAAGGGGTACTAGACAAACAAATCTGATTCCATTACCAAGATGGAACAAATATGCCAGCCAGTGGAGAAGAGGGTCTCGAAATGCAAATGCAAGGTCGAGCGTTGTTTGAACAATTGCCGCAAGACGACAACCTCCGGCGTTCACTGAGAATCCCGTCAGTGGAATTTTATCACGGTGCAAAAGTACTGTTGTCAACTCACGAGAACACTTTTACACTGACTGTTGTGGGAAAGATGAAATCAGACCTTTAGTTGTCTATGACGAGTAACAAATGTATTCTAGTGCCAGCAAATTTGAATGAGATGCAGTCGTGTCATATTCGCTCTATGAATTCTATGACTTTCTGTTATGTTAAAATTTTTCTCTTACGTTTTGTATAAATTTAACAATAAATAAATGGCGATCAGTAGGAAACTGTGGAGTTACACACGCTTATGTCTTTTAAATGTCCTCTATGTTTTCTCCGCAAGGATAGGTCGGAGATAAGGGAACATAACCTCGCTGTCAAGGTCAAAGTTGTTTTCGTCAGTCGAGGACAATACAATATAAGATAACATTTGCTAAGGTTTCAGCTGTGGTGGCAATGTTTATTTTTTTATAGTATTAACGAACTCCAGGCAGCAGAGTCCTTCTCAAGAAACTTAGGTGAAGACATTCTCTCATTTTGTTCAACGCCGTCTGCAAAAGAACCCGCTGCCGTTCTTCATGCCAAACCAGATAAAATGGATTTCCTGCCCCGCTCTCCTACATATTTCAAATCCAATATAATATTCTCTTCTCAGCAAAGGGTCCTTCTCTTTAGGTTTTCTCATCCATTAACCCTTACCCCGCTAACGTGGAGAATATGGTGAGCTCCTAATAATATCAGCAGATGGCAGATGGGATTTAAGTTGGCGTTTAAAGGGTTAAAAACCCTGAATGTGACGCACCGTGTAAACATTTAAACATAACTCTGCATATTGCTCATATAAAATAGGGTAACTTTCGTCGAATAAAGGTAGGTATATAATGACGCCAACTGAATACGTCAGGCTAGGTCACAGATAAGTCATAATATGCAGTGAACGGTAAATTCCAAATCCTTTATCTTCATGTTCCGTGGGCAGCCTAACACTGCTTTACAGGCAACGTGCTGCCCGCGAGCTACGGGTTGACCGGGCCTGCCTTAATCTATTGTTGAGTTTTATAATGCGCGGAGTTGTGACTGTAATCGCCCTTTCGTGTTCACAATGAAATGCTTAAATTATAACACATAGGGAAAAATTTACCTTCGTATCCCAGCAGGAGCAGCAGTAGAATCATAAACAGCATTGTTGGTGGTGACGGAAGAGGTAGAAGTAGTTTTTAAACACGTGCATGTGCACATCTATACATATAAACATAACATACATAGAACTTCAGCTACACAGACGTTAAAATCAAACGAGTCTTTTCGCTGTACAGTTCAACTTATCCAACTTTCAGCCACTCAGCAAGTTCCCTTAACCAGTTACCAGATTCATTTTTGTTCTCGACACATGGTTGCGTTATTTAATTACCAGTTTGTTTCCAAGAAGGGTGGAATCACGTCTGGAGAGCCAGCACACGGATTCAAAAAAAAACCTGAATTTGCATAATTTGATACATTTCGTTAAATCTTTCTATTACGGCTTGATTCTCGACTTGACATCAGAACATCCTTAAACCTCGACAAGTATCGACGTATTTTATTGCAAGCAACCGTGTTACGCGCAAATAACATTACGTTATGCAACTTGTTCGTAGTCTGCACATGTGCCTTCTAAGAACTACACTTATCATGGCCGTTTTGAATACTTATTTATACATTCCGGTGGCTAGTGTTGTGGGATCGAGTTTCACTACCTACAGAACAAAGCGTTATTTTTATAGTCTTATTCTGTTTCGACATTCACCCCTGTTGTGTCATAAACCAAGGTGTAACATTTTATAGCAATTTTTCTAACATCTCCCAGCACCGGTCTAGAAAGTGTGTGTAAAAAGGAGGTAAGGTACATTAATTGGGCAATGATTTGTAACCGGACGCGAAAATAAGTGAAGATTTTCACGTGGAATTTTCCAAGTACAGGGGCAATTAATGTTCCATTTTGTTGACTCTGGATAATGTCTGGGCTACCGGCTCGACGAAACGAGAATCGCATTTTGGTTCCCGGCAAAGACAGAGAATTGCTCTTCTTTGTACAGTAGAGGCTCAAGAAAGACGAAGCTTCGTGTCAGAACTCTTCAGAATCATACTAAAAATGTAGAGGTAAATTTATCCTTGCGCGTATTTAAATACGACTCCACAGAGACAACGTGAAAGATCTAGGCTTAGGTCGAAGAATACTATCAACATTGTTCTTCAAGAAATTGGGTGGGAAGGCGTACACCGGACTGATCAGGCTCAGTTAGTTATAGGGAGAGGTGGCGGACGCTTGCGAATGCGGTAGTGAAATTTAATGTTATATTAAAAGCGGGTAATTTCTTGACAAGCTGAGAAATCATCAGCGTCTTATGACGGACTTTGCTCCACTGAGTTTGATAGGTAGTCATCCATGGAGGCATATTGGGAGTGGAAGTACAGCTCCACTAATTGCTAACCTCAGTACTAGATGAACGTGTGTGGTCAGTTTCACGTCTCACTGGATTTAATCTGATGGGTAGGACCTCATTCCCGCAGCACAAGTGGCTGATTGTACCCTAGAGACGATCTTGACAATTTAGAGGAGTGAACAATCTTCTAGCTGTGCCTAATATCTAACCCAGATTAATCCAATAGTCAACCATTACCTTAAGGGTTGTTTGACCGTGCATCTTCCTCATGAAATAAAGTGAAATGCCAACTTGATGCAACTAGGTAATTTTATTGATCTATTCTTAGCTCGACATTTTTCGGGTACATATGCCCATCATCAGGAGCATTAGATTTTGAGTCACAGCATATGGTTTTCTGCACCGAGTTTTTGGATGGGTGGTGGTCTTGAGAGCCGCTGCGTCCGCACCGTAAACACGACCTACGCAGCGGCTCTCAAGACCACCACCCATCCAAAAACTCAGTGCAGAAAAGCGTACGCTGTAACTCAACATATAATGCTCCTGATGATGGGCGTATGTACCCGAAACATGTCGAGCTAAGAATACATAAATAAAATTACCTAGTTGCATCAAGTTGGCATTTCACTTTATTAAATCATTAACTTGGTCACTATACTGTATGTAATATCGAAATAATAATAATAATAATAGAACATGTCAATGAGTTTAATTATTTCTTGAGAAGATAACAGGCCCTCAGTCAGGACCTTACGCGTATTTTATGAGACACGAAATTTGCTGTTGTCTCCGCAAGAACATGTCATCTTGGTATCGCTTGGGTCGCAGGAACAAAATTCACCCCCTCAAATCCTTTTCCATGACGATATATTTAATACGTATTATAAGCCCAGGTAGGTCTAGGTACTTCAAGTGGAAGGCTTATTCGCGTTTTCATACATTTTGCACACACTTTCTCATTCCTATATGCCTCATTTCAACCCAGTTCAGTACCTGTTTATTTACCTGCTAACATAAAAGGGCCAAGGCCAATTATGAAACCAGCACACATCTACAACTACAACACAGATCCTTAAAAAGAAACACACAATAAAAAGACACAGAAAATACTCACAACAAGAACGTTAGACAAATTGAGTTCTGTCTCAACAGCTACATAAAGCCCATCAAGTCACAATACTTCTTTCCTGACACACCTGCCGACTCAGGAAACATTAAGAGATTGAACAACAAAATATAAATAGTACATGAACAGAAAGGTAAATTATCAGGAATGAAAAGTACTGAGGAAAAAAGGGAAACATATATCCGTGAGTGTGAATAGCGGCAATGTGTGTAAAATTAATGAAAAATCTCTTTCAGAGATGTTTTGTAGTTCCTAATGATATCTATGTGTTTGTACATCACGTTGGCATAGAAACGCTGCCAGTTGGAGGACAATATTTGTAACGGAGATTTCTCTAAATTTATGGAAAGAAGGCGGAAAACTGCGACATCCAAAAGGACGAACAGTATTGTACACTGTACGCCTTCTGTCATACGGTGTACCAAGAGTTTGTCCTTGAGTGGATTCTCGTAACTGGTAAATTCACGGAGGAAAGTAATTGTGACGTGTTGACGAACTAGTGTGGAATGCGTTCTAGCTTTTTAGCGTCAGTAGACGTAACATAATTCAAAACATGTAGAGCAGGAGTTCTCAGCCAATTCTTTTGTCGTAAGTAAATAAAATTTAACAATTTCAATGTATCGCTAGTAGGTTTTTGTATTTAAATAATAAATCTAAAATTCTAAAGACTCTCTGACAGCGGGGATGGACTGAGGGGTCTTCAACCTTTCACGTCTAATGTATACAATATTCATAAATAAAATTCTTTTCAATAACGGAATAATAAAATGTGTAAAATAAGTTAAAAAATGACGGATAGGCTTCAACCTATCAGCTCCTTTTGTACGACTGTATGTCAACTACCTGATGATGGTCAGAAAATAGGACGAGACATGTCCTAGTAAAAGATCAGAATAAAAGCTATTCTTGGAGGGGGGATGAATATATAATATTGCCAACAATGCTGCATATTACAAATATACAAGTCATCTGTGTTATTTCTTTGAAGTTTTATCCGTAACCTGTAGAACCTGCTCGTTACTTGATTCACCGGCAGGTTCAACATTCACAAATTCTGCTTTCTTCTCGCACTGTATTTACGTGTATTGTACTTATATCGGAAAGAACAGCGATTTCTGTCCTATATAACATGAACTGACTGGAGTTTGTAACCGAGATGAGAAGTGTTTACTGCGCGGTACGAACTGGGTCTTTAAATAAAACAGTTTACGCTTTGTGTTCGAAAGGTTATGTAGGAATAAACAGTGGCTGACTTACGAATAGTGGTAAGTGTATCACAATTATGTGTGGCGACTGTTACATGCCACAGCAGTAAAGTAATCAAGGTAGAAATGGTAAATATTATAGTTCGAAAGAAAACCATCATTCCTAAGGTTTGGGAATAAAATACAGTCGACATGGTGGTGAAAATGTAGTATCGACAGTGAATGAGTGTCAACAGTTCTCTTAATTTATCTCAGTAATTAACCAACTTGATGTACAAAATTTTTGTTTCACAATAAGTTTATTTCATGCCTCTAAATGTTTCGAGCACATGTGCTCATCATCAGGAGGTCAAAATTGCATTACAGAGCCTCTGGTATTTTGACCTCCTGATGATGAGCACATGTGCTCGAAACATGTAGAGGCATGAAATAAACTTATTGTAAAACAAAAATTTTGTGCATCAAGTTGGTTAATTACTGAGATAAATATACTGAGATTCACTGTCAGCAAAACGTCAAAAAAAAAGTTCTCTTAGTGTTTCTGAACCGGTTATGCAATAATCACAGTCTGTAAAAATAATACAAAGCACTTCTCCAAATGAACGTAATTAACCTCGTTTGCTGGTGTTCGTTTTTATGAACTTAATAGCGCATCGACCCTGTATGAAATCAGTACCACAATATAACACTACGACGTGAAGGGCATAACACATTTTGATATTATTAGGGAAAAACAGATATCTCGAGTATTACATTGCAATAAAAAGACCAATTACAGATGCGTTGAAAGCAGGAAGCCTGGGACAAATCGATATGCAACACCGAAACGAATTTAAAAAGTGACTAATATGCCTAAAAGTTTCGCCGATTTGTTAGGTAGCTGTAAAAATCAACTGGAATAAACATCAGAAGTCCAGAAAGCGAGGTAATGTAGGCTAACACCGAAGTATTGTAGCATCAACGTGACGTGGACAATTGACGAAATGACAAATGATGTCTAGGTGACGATAATGATGATAATAATGCTGCTGACGATGATAATAATAATAATAATAATTCATTACCTGTTTATTTACGTACTAGCTTAACAGTGCAAAGACGTATTATAAATTCAATATAAATGCAGAAGTACAACACGAATACATGAAAGAAAAACAGATCAGGCAGGAACAGCAGGAAAAAACACAAACACAACAGGATAAAGTGACCTAAGAACCAAGGGAAGAGCTTCATGCAGTTCTATCAAGTTACTTTACATTCTTGTGTGTGTACTTGTACAACCAGAGATAGTACTACTACAACAACAACAACAACAACAGCAATATGAAAGCCGCAACGTAAATTATACAGATTATAACAAGGTTAATTAAGATGTGATACCGAGATTTGAAGTTCTCGGAGCAGCGAATATTAAAATTAGGAACTTTTGGTCCGACGCCGTGCAGTTTTGTAGGTTGATATTTACCAACACGGCGTCCTTTCCCAAGACACAACCACAATTTTTTGTTTCCATAGACATATGCACCCATAAACACATCTGCATAAAATTCTATATAGGATTGTACAATTCAAGACAAAAAATTACAGAACAATTTCGAATGAAAATTGTGTGCGTGCTACAATGTACAATTAGTACACAGTTAACATTTATGGTGAAATAATTACACAACATGAGGTGAACTACAGAAAAAAAACCCACATTTATCGGCTACCGCAGTGGAATTTGTCTACCATCAAATCGAACTGAAATAAAATCTCTGTTCTAGGCGCTACGCTCGATGTTTATAGCCGCATTTACAGTATAAACCGTAAATATTTCAATTGCATTCCTTCGTACTCATTCTACATAGTTTCGAATTTAATAAACGACATACCTGTGTTCCGAAACCTATCGAATTTAAAGTACAGTAGTTATCCAATAGCACAGAGCTGGAAGAAACACAAAAGAAACATTGTTTTTATAAGGCACAACATTTTTTTGGGCGGGGAAGGGAGACAGAGAATGGAGCAGGGACTCTAACCGTTACACCTAACAGCAAAACTAACAGTTGTTGGCATTTTACTTCATGAAAATTAAAGCTTTTATATTTAGACTTATTCTTTATGATTTACTTCCCGAGGTAAAAAGTGTGACGGGCGAACTATTACCGTGCATCACAAACACAGGTACTCTACAGCTAAGCTGTCAAATTAACAGTAAAATATTCATAAATTTAACAGGAAATTAATCCACCATTTAACAGCAAAATGTTCCAGGAACTTAACAACTTAACCATTTGCCAAATTAACTGCACATTAGTCCGCCCAATATGCCGACCATATAAGGAAACACTATTCCAAAAATTTAACAACATGACCTTTTTCCAAGTTAACTGTCCGTTACTCTGCCATTTTTAGAAAACAATGTTCCGCCAATATAAGAGCAAAATAACTCTCCAATTTAAGAACACATTATTCTCCCAATTTAAAGGCACAATAGTCCGCCAGTTTCCTACAGTCGTCATCTTTACCGTAAAGAAATAAATACAGAAGTGAGAAGTGCTGTTGTAACAGTAGTCACTGTGAAGATTAAGGTATTATGAGAAATGACGCCGTACACACTGGTATAATTTTTCCGCCGTTTTAGACGTACCTGTTGCCTCTATCCTGAAGGTGCCCGTGTATAATGAAGACAGCAAACTCCCCTTAAATACAGATAAAATTATACCCAGGCACAAGTTGCCACATCCCAGAAGATAAAGCAGCATCATGTAGTACGTTCCTCTGAAAAGCCGATAAATTTCTGCCATAATACACGGCGTCACGTTCCGGAAGACATTGACCTTAAACATGGCACATCTTTCTTACTTACTCCTTGGCGCAGAGTCTTTCTTGAGAAGCTAACTGGTTTGCAGCTAGTCGAGAAATTCCCCGCATTTCACGGAACCCGAAGCTTCATTACCGCACTCACAAGCGTCCGCCACCTGTCTCTATCCTGGGCCAGCCTAATCCAGTCCATATACCCACATTCCACCTCCTGGAGATCCATCCTAATATTATCCACCCATCTACGCCTAGGTCTCCCCAGTGGTCTCCTTCCCTCCGGTTTCCCCAGCAAGACCCTATACACCCCCCATCTCCTCACCCATACGCGCCACATGCCCAGCCCATCTCATTCTTCTCGATTTTATGACCCGCACGAAATTGGGTGAGGAGCATCTACAGCAATGTAATGAGTAGCTACGTAGCTACTTAGCACAAGCTATGTGATATTTACTAAGGATATTTAATAAGTCAAGATCCCTATGCCATAAAAATTAAATAATATCGTCATTACAACGTTAAATGCAGCGCACTTCTAAAGCTAAAGAATCATTATTTTTCAACAGTCCCCGGCGATTCTGTCGCATTTATCCCAAATAGGCACAATTCTGCAAGTTTCGTAGCGATATAAATCGGCCACCAGCATTCGCAACCATTCACGAACAGCCATTGCCACTGTGTCACAATTGCGGAATCTACTACATTGCAAGCATTCTTCATAGTTGCACCGTGCATGTTGATAGTGTTTAGTCCTTTATTTGTCCAACTAATGCACACAAATTATTATAAAATTGTTAAACAGATAAAATAATTTAAAATTACAATAGTGGTTCCAACATGTTTCGGTTTACATAAACCATCATCAGGGAGCTCTCTGCCTGTGCTTCGCTAAAGTTACAATGTTGACTTCGGTTACATATCGTTATTTGAAGTTATCGGTATTGTAGCTGCATATGCAGTAATCACAGGCAGAGTTCTACCTTATGATGGCCTATGTAAACCGAAACGTGTTAGAGAAACTATGATAATTTATAATGATTTTAACTGCTTAACAATTTTATAATAATTTATGTGCATTAGTTGGACAAATAAAGGAATTAACATTGCAAGTATTGTTGTAGCGACCCAAAAGTGACAGTTGGGCGGGACAAGTTCAGGACTATAGGATGGATAGCCAGTGAAGCGATTACTCCCAGTCCTTGTGTCCGACTCGATCTGTGTGGGGTGTGTTGCGTGTTGAAGAGTCATACCTTGTGATAGATGTCCGGGCGTCTTCTTGCAAATAGCCTCACGCTATCGTCGCGAGTCGCAGTAGGAGTTCTAGTTGAATGTTGTGCCCCGAGGCAGTAATTAGACATGGATTAGTTCGTTCTACACCTTAGAATTCAGATGCCATAACTTTGTCAGGAGACACACTGAATTTTTTCTCCTGTAGAAGCTGTTGTATTCCACTGCATTCCAGCTGGCTGTGTTTGGAGTGTGAAATGGTGCACCCATGTCTCTTCGGCTGTTACTTTGGACCCAGGCAAACGTTGCCTTGAGAACTGCGCTCTTCTGGGTTATTACGCAACAAGTAATGGTAATTTCTTCCCGAAGCTTCGCGACAACATGTCGGTCCCATCCTCGTGATTAAAGATGCTTGAACCACGAGGATGGGAGAAGACCTCTCTGTTACTTCGAGGCGGAAGCCTGAAATAATGCAAACGATGCATTTTTCTTTAAACCTTCGTAAGAACACTGATTGCTGTGCTCGTCAGACTTTTAGGTACCCGGAGTGCACGTACTTTGTACATGAAGAACTGGGAAGTGCAGTCTTGTGTTTATTTCTCGTGGCCAGTTCTAATACAGCGTAGAAATCCACAGTTCTATGGGTGACTCTCCGAAATCAGTTTCCCTTCTCGCGCTGTGTTCACGTCCTGGCTTGTCCAGTGTGATCATCTGGCCGTGAATTCCGATGGGGGAAACACACCTCGCTCATTAAACTCAAATTAATCCAAGAACTCCCTCTTGGGACCAAATTTCCAGTGCCATTGCTGGAATACGTGTGCCTTTCTCCCGAATGGCTTATGAATGACTGGATTTTGCGCCATTAATTGCATGTCACCCCTACTGCAAAAAGGGAAAGCAATCCCATTACAAGCCTGGACAGGCCCTGAGGGTTCCGGGAGGTGGAAGCTCCCAGATTTCATCGTAATCGGCACATGAAGGTGGTAAGGTTTCAGCCCTACGCACCGGCCGCCTTTACACCCAGGAAATATTCCTGGAACTTATTTTTGTTACAGGCTGAGTCAACCCCAGGGCCATAGTGCTGCTGGAAGGATTATGTCAATGAAAAATTCCATGGACACCATCGGGAATCGAACCCGCGACATTCCGGATTGCAGCGCAGTGCCTCAACCAACTGCATTACACCCCTACAATAAGTGCTACCTAATGCCAAATAATGTCTGATTAACATAAAAGTTAGAGTAAACCCTACTTGCTGGACATGTTTCACACGTTGTTTTTAGGAATTAAATATTCCATGTTCCAGATGAAGTGTAAGGAATGCTATTTCTTGATATAGACCTGAATCATTACAGGGTGTACTCTCTTATTGTCCTACTTACTGACTCAGCCTTGTGCAAAACTGTGAACCTTACTTATTATTTTGTTATCATCACATTACTAGGTTGTAGATATTTGGTAACGTCAATATTAATATTTCAGAAAATTTCCACTCTACTGTCATCAAAATGACTCAGATTACAGTTACATTAAACACGATTATATTAATTTACCTTCAACGAAAACAATTGAATCAAATATTAAAATTAACTCCATGGCGTATAGTCCTTCGGATTCTAACAAACACATAATCTGCGAAAAATTCACTGTCTCTTATAGGTAAAGGAAATTTCAGCGCAGTTGTATAAAAACAGCTACTGCTCAAAAAACCAGGTACAGCCAATACAAACTGCTTCATCCTGTTGTATTTAGTGGTATTTTAATATCACAGGGTATTCGGTGTCGTGACTACGCTGGTAATACGACTGGGGACAACTGGTTGAGGCACTGCGCTACAATCCGGAAGGTTGCGGGTTCGATTTCCGATGGTGTAATTGGTATTTTCAATTGACTAAATCATTCCGCCCGCACTATGGCTTTGGGGTCGACTCAGCCTCTGACAGAAATGAGTACCAGGCTTAATTCCTTGGGGGGGGGGGGTAAAGGCGTCCGGTGCGTAGGGCTAACAACCTTGCTAACATAATGTGCCTATTGTCTAGAAATTCTGACAGCCTCAATATCAGGGGCACGCGGTGGTGAAGTTGGTTCGGGCACTGCGCTACAAGCCGGAAGGTCGGGGGTTCGATTCCTGATGGTGTAAATGGAATTTTTTATTGACATAATCCTTACGGTCACACTATGGCCCTGGGTTGACTCAGCCTCTAACATAAATGAGTGCCAGGAATATTTTCTGGGAGGTAAAGGCGGCCGGTGCGCAGGGTTGACGACCTTATCACCTACATGTGCCGAAAATCTTGAAATCTGGGAGCCTCAACCTCTTGGAACCCTCCCAGCCTGTCCAGGCCTGTAATGGGATTGCTTTACCTATAAAGGCCTGTTCAGGCCTGTATAGGGATAGCTTTGCTTTACTGATGTGATTCCGAATTCGGTTCCCGCCAGGAACAAGGGATTTTTCTCATCCCCGAATAGCCCAAGCTGTCTCTGGAGTACACTGAAACACCCACTCAATGGATAACAGGGGTTGCTCGTCCGGGGGTAAAGAGGCGGGGGAGTAAATTTAACCGCTCACCGCATCTAGTGCCGAGAAACGAATGAGTGTACCTATATGGTCATTACACTCCCTTTCTATGCCTTCGCGTCGTCAAGAACCACAACTTTATTATTTTACCTCTTCCATCTTTGTCTAGGTTCAAAGAATGCACAACCGTCTTCGTTCAAAATCGGTATTTGTACCGTGCGTGCTAGTTGCCCCCGTCCCACATTTCACCCATCTTGGTTTGATCTTACCATAGCAATATTTGGCGAAAAGTACATATTACTGAGTTTCTCAATATCTAAAGATCTCAGGTCGGTTATCACTAAAGTAAACGTCTTCTTGGATGTGACGTAGTATAGCCTGATCAATGTTAACACTTCGGTCCAAATTTCTGCTTTCGTACTCAGAATAGAGGTAAGAGGCACGTCGAACAATTTTTACCCACCGATGCTGCGTTCATTTCCCAGCCCGTCTGTTTGCTATCTTCCCCAACCTCCTATTACTGCCGCTCTCTTTCGTCCGAACATTCTAATAAGAATTCTGTTCTGTCAAATACTTCCAAGCTATGTACTTCTCTGGAGAAGATATAAAACTTCACACCCAAAGGAAAGCAGGTATTTTGAAGTAATTAACTAAGTCAATGGCACAACTGCAAATAAAAAGGATATAAACATTACTGCCACTTTGGTGGGATTCGGAGACACAATTTACTGTTTCTAAAAGCGTGCCACTTTAAGAATTCCGATCCACACCTCACACCTCCGTATTTCTAAGATATGTTCCACTGCTCCACTTAAACATGCCGTTTATCAATATGATATTTTGCCCTTTAGGCTTTACTTCCAACCTAAAGAAATCTCACAACTAATTAAATGTTTCCGGGTGTTTTTTAAAAACTTGAATGTCACGTGTTCCAGAACCCAGTTTTGTCAAACATGAATGCCAAATATTGTTGAAACCTGTTCTGAGCCCGCTAAATCCAGTCTACAAATACTGAAAAAAAGAGACCTATATTAGGCATTATAACGTTAAAATGCAGAATATGCTTGATGCAGCATGTAGAATATTACTGCGATTTCGTCTAGAGGAATTAGATTAAAAAAAAAAGAGGCCATACAGGGCAGCCTGTCTTGTGTAAGACAGTCACAAGCAGGTCCTCGTCTCTGGGGCTAATTACGTGACGGAGACGATAATTCCGAGTAACAGGACAAAGCGAAGAAAAATAAATAAATAAATTAATTAAAAATATGAAGCAAAATATAAGGAACAGATTCGGTAAGTTAGTCATGAACATAACTTCCTGTATTAACGTAAATGAATTAAATCTTTTGCGTTAATTACTGTACAAGAAATGAAATTACACGAAATTTTACAGTCTGTTAGTTGTCAAAGAAGCGTCTACAATTAACACAAAAGAAATCATTTCGAACTTGTCATCTGAGACGTTGAAAAGAAGGAAGGAAGAAAGGAAGGAACGAAGGAATAAAGGAAAGAACGAAGGAAAGAAGGAAGGAAGGCGGTGCCACATCGTGCAGAACTTACAGGTCCCCAGAGTTTATTGTACAGTCACTATACAGGTACGTGTCAGAGTTTTTAGCCCTAAGTGCAAAGTGAATATAGACGAATAGATTTGAGCGTCATCACGGGATCTTGAATTTAGAGACACGTTCCTGTCAGCTGTAGGTGCCTTTGCTACGGTGTTCATAGACATGAAGCCGTATAGTTTGGTAGATACTGGTACAATATGCTACATCACGTTGTTAGATAGAAGATATAACGATCGAACTAGCTGGCTCATCCGAAGCTTTGATTTCTATCTATGAATCTGCATGATAGCGCATTCCACAGGTTCAAACTGTAATATTCACAGGCATGGGAATATAATATTTCATATTAAACCGGGACGGCTGACTTCAAAATTGATTTGGAGGCCTTACAAATTGAAGACTGGTGAGAAAACGCTAGGTCTATGCCACAAATAAGAAATACACCCAACAACAAAAACATGAAACAAAATTTCGTTGACAAGATACATAAAGAGGTGATCATAACATTTTAAATTTCAGTAATTTCTGCGCGTATCGCCTGTTGTAATATTAAACAGCTACACACGTTGTCTACGAATTGTATTATGTATTCTTATTTTCCTCCAATTAATTAGCCATTATTTCCCTAAATAACGCCAAGGATCTTATAGTTCTGTAATGCAGGGTTCAATTTTTTAGTAATAACTAAAAAACAGCAGCGTTTCAGTAGCACTGTTGTTGGTAAGAGAAACTTCACACATTTAACGAGAGAACGGTCACGATCACAATATTAATTTAGGATTGTAATTGATGCCCCTCTCGTTTAGCTATGCAAGGGACATAAATGGGCATGATGTATTTTCTATGAATCCCCTCCTAGCAGTTAGCGATTTCCGCCTCTCTTTTGTTTCGCCATTGCGGAGAACGCGGTAATTTCTTGTCGCCAGCAACGCTCGCATCGCGCCACCAGATCTTAATTGAAAATCGAGCGATCGAGATGAACAAGAAGCGTTGTCGTGGTGCGGAAATGCAAATTATTGTTTGTTATGCGTTCTTGATATCAAGGACTGCAACAATCTAAATCAAATTCCACGTCTATTTTAATCACTATAATCCCATCAATTCTGCAGTATAAATAAGATTAGGTTATGCATAAGAAACTCTACTCTTATTTTTATGTTAAAAGAAAACTGCCGTGGATCTGGTGTCATTTTTCCAAAAGTGATTTCAAAAGAGAAAATATCATCAAACTAGAAGTAAGTTACACAATAGAAAGGGGAAAGAGGGAAGAAGGAGAATTACATACCTCTCTAAAATGTCTTGGCCTGAAATTCCCTCTCAGACACATTTTCTTATACACATCGCCGCCACTGTTTCTGGAGGAGCTGAAGAACTTGCTGAGGACACACTGGTTTACAGGGTCCACAACAATACATTTCTCTTTCGCTCTTCTCCAAAATAAAGAAGTGTTTACCCTATTTAAAATATCGGTTTTTCGGTGAAAATAAACATAGTAAATCAACTTACAGCCTACATTTTGGAGAAGTGTTCTGTTTCAGTGATCTCGGATGTGTTTCATATTGTAGTGTTTTGAGTTTTAATCCATGCAATGCTGTAAATGGATACCGACATTTCGGAGGAACAAATGGCCTAAATCGTCACGATTGAAGGTTTCTGTCCAAGTCTTGTACCTACGTAATCTCCCGAACGTTGGTATCTACCTAAAGCTAAGAAACAGACAAACTAGTAATCGAGGATAAGGGGTAGAGACTATTTTCTTCTTTACTGAGTACAGACCGGTTCTGAGTTACACTCCAGGCTTTCACACGGCGAGTACGGGAGACTCTTTCCTTGGGAGTAAAGCGACCAGGGTCGGGGTTAAAGTTGATGGATCTATTCGTACATTCCCCTATATGCCTTCAAGTTATGTTAATTAAGTACAGAGACATATTTACCTCTACCTCATATGTACTTGAAAATTCTACGACAGGTTTATTGAAATATTAATACACATTTCAGGCTAAAACACCTTCCAAAATAGATGTATGTTTAGTGAATCTCATACATTAAAGCTGTACGAGATAAAAATGACTAAGACAAATACTAAGCAAGAGATAATAGAGTGATTTCCAAATTTCTAAAAACGCGGAAAAAATAAACGCTAATTTCAGGTAGTTTTATTATATTTTCTACGGTACTGTATGTTACTAGAGTAACTCACCACAACCAGACAGCCAGCAGTATCAGTGTGTAGAAATCCAGTATCAGCACTCACCTGAAAGAAAAAATAAAGAGCGCTGTATTAAACGTAAGAGTTGTTAAGCAAAACTGTGGGATGGAAGGGTTACAGCAACAGAGGGGAAATGTTCAATGCGTAAATTGTTCAGATTTTCTTTCCAGAAAGGCTGACTACATTTATCTCATCTTGCGTGAGACCTGCCTTCTAAAACACGTTATTGAAGAAAAGATATAGGGAAGGACTGAAGTGATAGGAAGACGAGGAAGAAGACTAGGCAGCTACTGGGTGACTTTGAGGAAATGAAAAGGTACTGTAAATTGCAACAGAATGCAGCAGATCGCACTGTGCGGGGAACTTGCTTCGGTAGAGGCTATGGACTTGTCGCAGGACAGGCTGCTGAATGAATGAATGAATGAATGAGTCCATAATCGTATTAGGTCATCCTATAAATCATGGTATAATACTAAGTAATTTCAAAATGAGCGGATATTTCTGCTATTTTCATCAGCCTCTGAAGTAGACGAATCGAAGGTGTACCTCCGGCAATATGGCCATTTATAATACTGCCTTTTACATCTACAAAGAATGCCACAAAACCGAATCCCTTTAAAATCATACCTTTACAGCCCACAAGGAAAGAGGACAATTGGGAGACCAAAGAAACGATGGAGAGAACAACTGTAACTCTGGAGACGGAACGGGCCAAATGACCCAACCCTGGATGTTTATGATGATGATAGTACGGTATGTTCCAATACATTGCTCACACCGAATGGAATTAATGAAGCTGATATCAAATCCAGCCGTTCCCTTTCATATAAATGTTGCACTGTTACCACGTGTAATTATAATTTACTTAGCTAAAATGTGTCATATTAGATTAGCTGCTTCTAAGGCACATCCGACAATAAATTTTAAGCAAACAAATAATGTAATAAATGTAGTAATTTTAAAGAATTATTTGTTTGGTGAAGTTAAAATAGGTATCAACAGAAAAGATCTTTTTCCAATATCTTTTAGAGCTCTCTTATTAAGCGCATATAAATTTTCCTGTATTATAATCCCAAATCCTTAAAAAAAATGGTATATTGTAAGCATCGAAATCCTCTTAGAGTAGCAGAAGAGCGCTTTTAATATCATGACGCTGCCACACGGTGATAAAATTCCACAAAAATCCACAACAGTGAGAGAGGTGAAGTAGTACCGTATTATTTGTACCGTTAGCTACGAATTAAAAATAATAGAGTAGCAAACAAAGATAGGTCCATTAACAGCTTCTAAGAATTACGGACCGTGTGGGAAACAAATACAAGAATCAAATTTGGAAGGTCATCCTTCCGGGAAGACCCGGTTTCATTGTATTTACTGAGGCATAATGTGCGAGGACATTGCTCTCTCGTTATTCCACAAGCTCTGCGTGGACAGCTTGTGGATTTCTGCGTAGAGTCGTGGTTAAATTTACCGATGCTTCAGAGGAACGAATTGCCTCCATCTTCAGGGTGATTCAATTGGTTCAAATGGAAGCTGGAGAGATGTAGAGGAAAACATCTGCCGGTTATGGAGAAGGGTGGAGAACGTTGGGGTAATTATAGCTACCGAAGGCAGAAAGAAGCCACAGCTTTGTTCCAGTCCTATGGGAGTTCAGTTTTCCAAGAATGGCTCCTTTCCGAGCTTTACCAGCGGGATTTGTGAAAATAATGTGGACAGTGGCTTTGTGTGGTTTTTGCCAACTTTTAAACTACAATGTCAGTGAATGGCTATTGGATGGGCAAACAATTCGATGACCGAGCTCAGTGTAGTATTCCGCCACGACCCCACGACCCACACCGCCGGTTGGTAAAGTCGGACCTGGCGGTAGTATTCCTTGGCCCAGGTCTCGATGGAGCAACAGCTTTCCCGATACGCAGTTTGCTTGGGGATTTAAGGCCTAGGTCTTTACCTCCGGAATAAGCACACAGGTTTCCGGATTGGTAGGCGAACACTGTTGATGTTATGCTGTAATATCATACTGCTGATGCGGTTCTACACGTATTGGATGAATGACGGGAAGGCTACTGTCGTGTAGCGGTCTGACCTGGTACGGTGGGTTTACAGAGCCCTAGATATCCTTTTGTACGTAATGTATTTATTTGTTGAGATTCAAATGAATTTCTTTGGAAATTTTGATGTTTTGCTGACCGTGCATCTCAGTATATTTATCTTAGTAATTAACCAACTTGATGCACAAAATTTTTGTTTTACAGTAAGTTTATTTCATGCATCTACATGTTTCGAGCACCAAGTGCTCATCATCAGGAGGTCGAAATTTTTTTATACAGCCTCTGGTATCATCACACCTATAGGTGACCGTCCCGTGACAGCACGGCCACCTATAGGTGTGATGTTACCAGAGGCTGTATAATAAAATTTTGACCTCTTGATGATGAGCACTTGGTGCTCGAAACATGTAGAAGCATGAAATGGACTAATTGTAAAACCAAAATTTTTTGCATCAAGTTGGTTAATTACTACGATGAGTTTCTTTGGAAGTTACTGATAACACCAGGTCTTTGTCAGTGCACATCCGCTATATTGCTAGTGACTGCAGCCAAATGTTTAACCCTTACTCTGATAATGTGGAAAATATGGTGAGCTCCTAATAATGCCAGAAAATGGTAGATGGGATTTAATTCGGCGTTCAAAGGGTTAAACAAGCTCGGATTAAACCTAATAACAACGGTCTACAAGGAAAATTCAGCCAGTAAACTAACATACAAATTAGACAAAGTTTAAGCCGCTGATTCAAAATAGGGGGAGGGGGGGATAGCTATTTTCATATGAAAACTGTATTGAAAACTTTAATTTATCTATATAATATTCTTACAATTTTTTATTATTGATCCCAGATTGGCCAGCAAGTACTCGCGCATTGAGTAGAAAACGCTCGTAGATGAAACAGAAAATGATGGCTGATTTATTAGAAAATGCTCTGGACTTAATTATAAAATGCTCGCTATTGAATACGGAATGCCTGTCCTTTATAAGATACGCCACATTATCCAACATACAGTTATGATTGAAGCTGCTCTTAAAAATTTCAGTAAATCTTGTTCTACGTAACGGCAAGATTATAACCAGTGCATTAGGTTAATGTATGCACGCTAGCCATTTCCAAGCTTGAAAATCAAGCATGGAAATGAGATTTAGTTAGATATAGTTACATATACATACACACACACATCTATCTATATATATATGGATACGTAACTATACCTAACTGTGTAAAGTGTGTATATATATACATACATACATACATACTTTACACAGTATGATGTTGGCCTATTTTTTCAGGTTAAATTAATAAGAGAAATACCATCATGCCTAGAGAGCCTAGAGAGTGTACTAATCATTCCAACACATTCTCCTACATATATGGTTCAGCGACGTACAGTCACACCAGATATTCAGAAATTGTATCAGTTATACCTAGGCTGTCCGTTAGGAGATACGGACTGGGCACCTCACATTTTATGTAGCTCATTCAAATGGGTTATGTGACTGGATGAACAACGGGAAAACGACAGTGTCTTTCGCTACTCCTATGATATGGCGGTAGTCAAAGAATCGTGTTGATGACTGCTAATTTTGTTGTGTCCTTTTTACTGATTTCGGAGCACAGTATAAGCATAAAATTTTGTACCCAAACCTAAACTCTGCAATGAGGCCAATCCCTCATTTTACCAGCTCTAGAGCCTCCAGAGACTGGACTGGGATTTTTGAGCAAATGGAATGTGAGACGGTTCTTCACCTGAAGCCTTTCGGCACTCTTCAGACGATCAATACGTTCCAGGGGAGAGGACTTCAGAGCCCAAACGATTTAATCAGCAGGAATTAAATGATGTCATTTGAGACCTTTCTCTGTCAAACGACAAAGCAGAACTTCTTGCTTCAAAAATGAAATAGTGATATCAGATTTTGCTATTACCAAAAAAGAATATGGTTTGTAAACATTTTTAGTGTGTATGGTCCTTCGGTCTTCTGGCACGACAGTAGTGGCCTCTTTAAGGGACTGAAACAAGAATACAGTCCATCAGATTGGCGGCTTTTCGTCTACACTTCGCAGCGAAGTCTGAAAGCTGTCCTTCTCCGTTAAATAAATTGCAAACCTTTCAGTCCGATTGCTCAATCTGTACACGTAAAGGAAACTTATTATAAAATGAAACTGCTACCAGAGGAAATTCGGTATAATGTTCACCAGTGGAACATTTGTGGAGATCTGAAGGTGACAGGTATGGTGATGGGTAGGCAAGGAGGCTTTGCCAAGTTCCGCTGCTTTTTATGCCCATGGGACAGTATCTCTAGAGCCGAACATTACATCAAGCGTAAATGGGAACGGAGGAAGACCTATGAGCCGGAAAAACACAGTGTCCAACACATTCCTCTCATTAATCTCACGAAGATATTCCTTCCTCTTTCCACAGAAAACTAGGGTTGACTAAGTGTTTAGTGAAAGCCATGGATACGACAAATTCTGAAGGATTCCAACGCCTTAGTAAAAACTTTCCCACCATTAGAGGTGCAAAACTGAAAGAAGACATCTTTGTGGGACCTCAAATCCAAGAAATCGTGGAAGATAGAGCCTTTGTGTACAGTCTTACTGAAACAGAACGAGCAACTTGGAAAAGCTTTAAATGGGTCTGTGCAAATTTCATAGGAGAAAGGAATCTCCTGATTTCATTGATAGTATCCAAGAACTTCTGAATGAGTATAACGAAATGGGATGCCGCGCGTCACTTAAAGTTCGCTTTCAAATTTAGATTTTTTCAAAAAAGCTTGATGAAGTCAGCGAAGAGCGAGGTGAACGCCTTCATCTTGATATTAAGTCAATGGAACACCGCTATAAAGTTTCTGAAACGATTTTGTGATAGCAGATTACTGCTGGATGTTGTACCATGATGCTCCAGACAGAGTGCACCACCGAAAGAGAAAGTCATCACAATTTTACCTTTTGCTTTCAGTAAAACTAATGATATAATTTATGCCAAATTATGTTTTATGCCCGGAGGTGTTCCTATGTATCTGACGTATTACAAATTTGTGAGTATTAGAGCTTTAAGTTATCCTACAAATACTACACTTTCCAGGAAAAACCTGATAACTTTTTCACACTAAACGCGAGAAAATAGTCTAGCAAATTATATTTTTATTTCTGATGAATGAATAAGTTTTATTTTGCAGACCAGTGTAATTAGTACTGATGTTTCATAAACTGTTTATATCACGAAGTATTTCATAACATCACTAAGAGGAAACATACGTTCTCAGTCCTAAATACAGCCTCATTCCAGCTCTCCCTCAACCTAAGTTCTGTTTTCTTAACCTGCTTTCATTATTTGCATTTGATAACATATCCGAGGGTACCTAATTTTCTCAGTTAAGTGTAACTTTTGATAGCACTTTCCTTGTTGCTATTTCCTCGTTTCTCTGTGGCCATTGTCTCCTGAAGATCTCCTCTCTCTGCCTCTGTGTTTCTGAATATTTCAGCATTGGTTGTAATTCGTTGTCCTCCCTCGAAATAGGAATCGTCCGAACTGTATCCGTTGTTACAGATCTGCTTATCTGGAGACTTATAGTTCAGGTTGGGACCTTACACGGCCCTATGCTAAGGTAGAGAGTACGTTGCTTTTGCAAGCTGAGTGGTGAAACGATCCTGCATTCAGGTACGGATTTGTGTGAGTCGCTCTACTGCACTTTGTGACCCGAAGAGCCACTTGTATTCTGTTCAAACAGATGTCCAGGAAAAACTGTTCGCTCCATCGGATCAGGGTTAAGGTATATCACTGCCAGATCCGCACGTACCAAAGGAGAATTTGGCCCTGGCGGAACACAACAATTACCTCAGTTATCTGGGCACGTTCTGTAACACCAGCATCCTGGCTGAAAGATCGAGGAGCAAGAATCGGCTCACAGGCGAAGCAATACATTTCGAACTGCACCAAACATGAACCGAGAGGAAGGATTTTCCATGACTAAACAGCAGGAGCCACTAATCCTTTCCCTTTAAGGAGGTAGGCAGCAGGCTCTCTCCAGGAACATAATAGTTTTAGCGTCATGAGAAGAAAAGCCTCACTGTTTACCGATCCAAGTGCTAATCACGCCCAGTACGGCTTAAAAGCAGGCAGAGATAAGAGCACAGTAACCTTCCACATTGTTTACTCACACATGAATTCTCAAGCACTGACAAAGGAGCCATTCTTGAGAATCCGAACTGTCATTCATAGGGGACAATCCTTTTCTCTTTTGCCATCTTCCGTAGATAAGATTAACCAAACACCTCTCAACCGCCCTACATAAGACACGTTTTTTCCCCTGAACCATTTCAGCGTCTACTGGAACCTATTCAGTCACGGTGAAGATGGCAAAATGTCTAAATATGTATTTACCGCACTGTAGAGAAACCTAGATGAGACCATTACGTGATCAACAGCCGCGGTTACGACCTGAACACTTATATGTGTCTAGCATACAACGTAAATGACGTATCTGATTTTTTCACTTAACCTTTTGACGCCTAATGTCAACTACAGTGGTCGTACCGCACCGCTAACCTCTAAAGTTGCATTTTATATATTTATTCAACAAATATAGGTACTGAATATTTTAAACATGGTATATAC
>Ga0123352_10002363_pt1 | contig 26190 bp, 16 predicted proteins | sample TergutLab28metaG_FD_89700 | JGI IMG/M metagenome (GOLD analysis project Ga0123352, IMG submission 89700) | Labiotermes labralis P1 segment gut microbial communities from Petit-Saut dam, French Guiana - Lab288 P1 | ecosystem: Host-associated > Arthropoda: Insects > Digestive system > Gut ...
AAAATCGTAATATTTAAAAAGTTTCCTTTTTTTTTTTTTTTTGGTATGCTGTTGGCTCATCCTTTTTTTCTTGTTTTTTTCCAAAAATAATTTCGAAAATTCTCTCTGCTACATTCTATTTTATTATCTATTATTTTTTTAATTTTTAAAAAGTTTTTTTTTTTTTTTTTTTGTGTGTGTGTGTGAATTGGCATTCTCTGCTGTGTACATTACAAAATCAAATTGCAGAAAGTAACTCGCTGAACTCATATTTGTTATTCTGTAAGGTTCAGTCTGACTAATTATACACCTCACTGTCAAAAGTTAGCAGAATGAATACAGCATGAGCTATCCCACTAAGTTACTTTGGGTCTCCTTTTCGTCTGAGTGTGTCTATATTTCACTTTCAAAAACATTTTATTATTGAGTGTCTTACATTCATCCCATTTATAGTTTTTGGCAATTTTTTGTAGTTTCCTAAGTGTAAGGTTTTTTTATTAAATCACACATCTCTGTACAGTGCTTATGTCTTCATTTCTTGTTATGTCAGTTTTGTGCACCTATTACAGTACACTGTTATTGAAGTGTGAATATTCCCATATATGAATACACATGTGTGTGTGTGTGAACAATTAAGTTTGGTATCCTGATTTTCGTAATTGTTACCAATAGTTGGTGTTGAGTTAATTTAAATTGTAGGAAAGTGATTTTAGTCCTTGAAAGGTTGAGCACCCCTGTTTTAGTGTGTTCACTGCCATGTGTTTCAGTGTCAGTTTTAACCTTTGTTCAGGTAGCATTCATAGCTGTAGACAGACAAACAGGCTTCCTTTAATTGTACATAAAATCATTTTATAGTGTGCATCAATTCAATATTTTTTTTTGGAAAAAAATAGTGGTTCTGTTAAATGTGTGTAAAAAATCTGTACATTTTATCTGTTCCACACAGTTTACTCAATCTCATTTTTGTGTTAACATGCTATTGATGTATGTCTTGAGCTTTCATGGTAACTAAATTCAATAGATACTCCATGTGCCTAAAAGAGTTGGTTTACTGGAATCACATGATGTGATCATCAGCATGAGAAGGTTTTACTGGCATGCTACTGATATATGTTGTACACTTCTGGTACTTGGGTCACATCTGTGTTAAGATATTGCAATGAAATGATTTAGCTGTGATGTTGCAAGCTGTTTTTGGTGATGAGAGAATTTATTCACATTAGTAACAGCATTCTTTATTGGCAATGGTTGTATTAAATATACAGTAGCAGGAGTTATTTGCCACTCATTTGGTGATGAAACTAGATTGTGCTGAAATCAGACACATCTTTTCCAGGTGTGCTTGACTGTGCAGATCTAAGACACAAATGTTATTTTGTGTGTCCACTTGCATCATTTGTTCCTAATATGAGGTATCATATCTTGGTGAAGTAGTGGCATCGAATTATCTTACTGCATTTCGTTGCAATTGTGTTACCTGAAACTGCTAGTAAAACTTAATGTTGTACATAGTCATTTTTTTCCTGTATATTTATTTATTCCCAGATTACTAGACATGTCTTATCTTTGTTATTATTTCTTATGTGTCATTATCGTTTTTGAAGAAACATGAGATTTATAATAAATTATGTGATGTGTTACAGAATGAAATGATTGTGTTGTTGTCGATTGTTTTTCCTTTTAAGGTTAATGAGGTGGTGTGAATATTCTTATATAATGTGTGAGATGGGAGAAGGAGCTGGAAAGTTACTGTGGGCTGGGGGAGGAGGGGGGCAGTCTTCTTGGCTTTAGATTAGCTTTAGTGTTGTGGAAAGGGGTATTTTTGTAATGAAGTTTTGTATGAGAGGAAGTCACAGTTAGCTGAAATAAAATCAGGAGTTGGATTATGTGTGAATGTAGCCAGTGGAAAGTTTATTTATCTATGATTTTTATTTTTACCCATCACTGATGTTTTCTTGGTCATATTATCCCTTTTAAAGTATTGTATGTTCATGGATGCAACTGAATACCCTACCACTTAATATATTAACATGACAAACCTTATTATTTTTTTTAATGTCGTGATAGATTAGGTGACTGATGTCTGGAACAACTTTAAAATCCTTCCAGTATCTTTTCTTATTCTTTCCCTTCAGGTTTACAATGTTTCTTAGCCTTTTGTCTTCATGTTTTTTATCTGCTTGCTCCCTTGTTGATTCAACTTGACCTTTGCCAGCTGTGTATTATTTGTGCATTCCAGAAGGCTGAACGTATGTTGCATTAGCAATGTAGTAGCTTATATTTATGGTGTGCAGTTGTGAGATCCACACTTGGAGTGTTTTCTGGGGGACTTTGTGTGTCCTCTTTCCTGTAGGCAAATGCGGAGTTACTATCTACAACAGACTACAGTACTTTCCTCCCACATACTTCCAGTATGAACGTTCAGAATGATCTTGTCATTCCTTGTGGGCTGTACATAACATAAGCAGATAGCAGATGTCTTACTGTCATTACATAAACAAAGGAGAAGCCGGTTTTCTTCATACAGCTCTTGACATGTCACTGAAAATGATCATAGTTTTTCCTTTGTTTATTTTTTGTGTGATACATAGTTTGTTTGTTACATAGTTTCTTTTATTGTATCTTACATTATTTAACAATACTTTTTGAACTCCATGAGCTATCATCATCATCATCACATTCCATAACAAACATGGGCTATTTAAGCATTGTGCATGTTGGTTCCTGAATTCACAAAGTCTAGTAATTTTTCAAGTAAGTGGGTGTCCGAGTCATTGTTTTCTGCAACATGGTAGCAGGTTATATATGAGTGTCAGTGACAGAATAATGTGAATTGTAAGTGTAAAGAATGTGGAATGTAGTACTTATGGCATATACTGTAGTACTGTCCTAGTATTTGCTTTTCAAAACTGGGGAATGATGTGAAAAAAGCCCATGGTGCTGGTGAATGGGCGGAATTTCTATCCCTGGACCTACCAGATATGAAGTGGAAAGTCTAAACCCTACACTATAATGTTCAGTATACATTATCAACAGTTGGTTTTTATCTGTGAAACAAATCGGTGTTGTGGAGTGTTGTTACTGTTGTATGTAGGAAGTCTGCCTTCCCCTACCATGAGATAAAACTAAAAGTATTTAGAGAGGTATTGCAAGTAATATGTGTTATATCAGAAAAGTTGCAGGGGCCTATATAATTTATTTGTTACTTTGTAAAAAGAAACTATGAAATACTGTGTATAATAATTTCTTCTTTCACATGTGTGTTTTTTCAGACATACCACTCTGAACTGAGAGCAACTGTTTGACTTTGAATTTCAATCAGTTTGTTAATTTTTTTGTGGAGAATGGCTGAATTTGTAATGTAGCTTCTGTAGGGGGGTGAGTTACAAATTTTCGAACTTCAGGGTGGGATAATCACATGCACAGTCCAGTCAACTGTTTAATCTTCACCATTTAGTACAGTGCCATGGAACTCTAATGGACTAATTGATTTTGAAATAATAATTGATGTAAATAATTTCAAAATTACAGTACTATGGTTTAAAAGTGTATTTTTTTTCAAATGTGGTAGAAACATCAAAATAATCGCATGAACAATCCAGCCCTTTTTAGGCCACTTGTAATTAAAAGCAGTGTGCTATTACATGGTTACTATTTGACCCCTGATCTCTGTAGTGACTATACTAGTATCTTGCTGCAGTGTGACAGGTGGCCTCTAATTTAAATTTGTGTGCTTGTACAAAACCTGCTTATACCCAGCTAAAATTTGAAACCAAAGCAAATTGTCATTTAGGACATATTATTTAGAGTATTTTGATACTGTCCTTGGTGGAAAGTAGTCCTTAAGAAGTATCCAGAATGAGTAAATTTAAACAGTGATTTGGAGCTGCAGTGTATGGAAATAGTGTAACATATTCTGTCACATATAAAACATTTGAAGGACATGAAAGGAAAATAAATTGAAATTTAGAGAAAGGTATATGCTTTTAAGGATCTGTAGCTTAATAATATGTGTAGTAACTGAATGAGTAACAATTTTCATGATGGCTGGTTTAGACATATTTGTTACGCATATAATGACCGAATAACAAATTAACTAACTAACAAACTAACTAAGTAACTCCATGGAATGGAGTCCTTCCTGAGAAGCTAAATTCCTTGGCTAATGTAGATATTCTCCACATATTATGGACCATGAAGATTCATTACTTTGTTCACAAGATCGCCCCACTTTCCCTTATCCTCAGCCAGATGAATCCAGCACACCTTCCCAGCCTATTTCTTTAAGATTAATTGTAACACGATCCTCTTATCTGTGTGTCAGTCTTCCAAGTGGTCTCTTTCCTTCAGCTTTCTCTGCCATAACACACTATGTATTTCTTTTCTCCACAGTGTGTGCCAAATGTCCTGCCAGTCTCATACCTCTTGATGTGGTCAACTGAATAATGCTTTATGAGTGCAAAGACCAGTGGCATAGCTAGGTTTCATGGTTCCTGGGGCGAGTGATCACAATCGCCGCCTTCAACAAAAATTATGTACTTTCAAAAAATTATGTCCATTGTTAAGTTTCTACTTGCTTGGCACAATAATTTACAATATGTTGAGTGTAGAGAATCAAATTTTGTCATTACAGTGTTTATTTTATTGCCTCTTAACTCTGCTCCCCAGGGTGGCTACACCACTTGCCTCCCACCCCTCCCTCTCCAGATACTCACCTGCAAATCAAGAAGCTCTGCAGTATGCTATTTGCTCAAACCTTCTGTTACTTTGTCCGTCTTAGACTCAGTTATTTTCCTCAGCACCCTATTCTTGGAACACCCAAAGCTTGTTTTCTCCATAATGACAGGAACTGAGTTTCACACCCATACAAAACTGTAGGCAAAATTATAATGTTTATGTTAATCTTTGTATTCTTACATGGCAAATTTGAAGACAAAAGATTCTGGGTTGAATGTTGACAAGAATTCCGTGAATTGAATCTGCTCATAATTCCCTCATGAATGCTATTTTCATTTATTTGTATCACTCCCAAATATTTGAATTTTGCGACATTTTCAGAGGATTTAACACTGATATATGTGTTGCAGTGTTGTCCTGTTTTGTACACGAGACGTGTATATAGTTTAGTTTTCTCAGATCTTATAATATTTTTGGTTCCAACACATTTAATTAACCTAACTACTTGTAGTTTCATGAGTATGCCAAACTCAGTGGGAATATTACATAAACCTACCTCCTCAGTGAATCATAGTCTCTCTTGAAGCCTCCAAGTATATCATGTACTGTCCCATTGTATTCCCATTTATAAGTTATTTGACATACATGGAATATGACTTACAGTTGATCTGTTGTGTTGAAATTTAAGTGGATGATCCATAATAATTTTTTTTACATATGGAGTAAAACCTTCGCAGAAGAATGTTATATGGATTATGCAGTCATCGTGTATGGTTACAATGGATCAGTTTTGGGGACATCTCTATTCGGCATAAAGTGGGCTGGATATTGAATTTCTCCAAAACATCACCACACCAGCCTGGCGTAACGTGGTGTGGTCATTCTAAAAATGAATACTTAAAATATCTGATTTGTGTGTGGTTGTCATTTTTATGTGTGTGTTCGGTTGTGTTGCATATGAAGCAGAAGAGGCCTGAGCACTGTTTTTGGCATTTAAGTTTCAAGCAGTAATTGGGTCAGGTCATAGCTTGATTTCTTCAAGTAAAGGTAATGGATATATAATGAAAAGATTTAGTTTTGAGGACAATTCAAGCTCTGCATAAGATCTTGCAGTTTTTTGTCTGTTTTTTTTCTTTAGGTATTCTTGTCCTTGTGTTGTTAATATGTTTCCTGATTAATGCAGAAAGCACAAACTTTTCAAGCATTTTTCAGTTGCAGATGACATTTCTCATTTGGAAATGGACATTTGTCTCCATTTCAGTTCTGAATAAAACTGATACTGGTGTCAATGAAAAGATATGTACTGTGCATTTTCTTCCTTTCTAGAATTACTTGTAGTATGTCTTTATGGATGTTATATCTTAGTTACTAAGGTGACTCTGTACAAATGAAACAAAACATGTTTGTTAAGTAGAATGCAGACAAGTTTTGTGCATTTTTAAAGATACTCATAAATTACCACATGCCAGATAATTAACAATATCGAAAATAAATACCATCAGTTATATGCACATACAAGTCTTGTAAAATAACTACAAGCGGCAAATAGAGATTGGAAATGAGACATTTGTTGCCTATTTTAAATCACTGTTCTTGGATTCACCTAGAGAGATGTGTTGAACTCTGGTCACCTAGTATTATTCATATGCCATGCATTAAAGATATTGCTCTTGCTACTTCAACAGAATGCACTTACAATTGCAAGGTACTGAAATCATGTTATGTTATGATATGTAACCTACTCAATCCAAAATATGTAGGAGACTACATATAATATGTAATACAATTTAAATATCTTTCACCTGTAAGTGAATTTTGCTCGAGTTGTGTGAAGAATCTGAGCACATAATTTGAAATATCTGGTAACCCATTTGAGATTTTATAATGTGTTACTGCTGCAGCATCCTGCTTTATGGAAGTAACTGTTAAGTTACCAGTGATGAAAAGCAAGTGGTAGGTCATGGTGGTGAGATTTTGTATGGAATATAAGCATATGACATTTTGTTAGTTTGTAGACTATTTAATGACTGTATCTACTGGGAGGAGTGGCTCACTATATTCTATAAAGGCGGTTTTAACTTACTAGTTTAGCCTTCACCTGAAGAGCCAAGGCAAATATGTGTACTTTTTGAAAGGAAAGCTTTGTCATTTACAGTCATGTTATTATGTTATTACATTACACCTCATTATGTGTGGGTTCGAGTGTACATAACAGTATATTGCTGAAATGTAAATTATTATCATTATTATTATTTATGTGATCATAATACTCTATACAACCACAGATTCCCTTCACAACATATGAAGTTTTTGTTGACTGTCAGGGCTGTACCTTGTGTCTCACTCCTTCAGCTGGATGCTTCATGAACTGTTCATTAATCCAGATATAACATTGCTTCAGTAACTATAACCTGCAACCAAGCCAACTGTGCAGAAACAAACAGGATTTTCAGATGTTTGAATAACTTATCATTAATCTTCTCTATGAGTGTACAGGAGGGAAACATTAGGATGAGAATGGGATCTCCAGCAACAATAAGTAACTAATAGTGCATACTTAATGTAGAAGGCGTTTAACTTTATAACCCTCTTACTGTTACAGGCAGAAATGTTGGACTATATAGAAAAGTTGGGAGTAACGGTTGTTTAGAATCAGGAGAGAACTGTCAAATTTGGCAGAATGGTATATTTTTCTGTATCGAGTCAAATAAGCAGGTTATTGTAGTAAAAATGTTAACTTTGGATAAAATAATTGAAGTTAAAATTATCTGTTTTATGTAGTTGGATTACTTCATTATGAAGTAATTAACTGTTATGCGATATGACTAAGGGTGTTTGATTTTCATGTCTCAGAATGTATATTGCACCTGCTGAATAGATTTACAGTTGCCGGCAACTCTGTATGTGACTCATTAATAGGGGAATTTTCTCAGATGGATGTAATTGTTGATATTGTGTAAGATAATTCTCTACTGCCTGTAATATTTTATTATTGGTGCTTTTCATTTCCTCTTCACAAGTGTGCATTAAAGATTGTGATGATTCTCAGGACAATTGTTCTTCCTCATTTATTGTGTAATAACTTTCAACTTAAACACATTACAACACAATGACATATATAAATAATTAATTTGATTCCAGTACACACCAAAAGCAAGAGGGGAACTGAGGTATTCCATAACAAGGTATTTCATATGGTACACTGCTTGTCTAATATAGACTGGTGAGTAAGTTACACTGTGCACATAGTATAGCCTGGTGAGCATGTGTCACTGCTCACCTAGTATAAGTCTGGGTGATACAAGGTGATGACCTGGTTCCTGTTTTCTTTTATCTTTTGCCATTATGTACTCCTCGGTGTTCTTTTCTCCAGTGCTGTTACTCTAATCTTCATCCATTGGAGGGGGAAGTAAAATTATTAGCAAATATGAACTCTCATCTTCAACTTTGACTGTGACATATCTTTCTTGAATGCAACAGCTTCCTCATCTTGTAGGTCGATGTGAGTATACTGATTGCTGGTTTGTCGTAATTCAGGAAAACCAAGCTGTTGTCTGCAAAGTGACAGTGGTTCATTGGCTTGAACAAAAGGTACTAGATAGGGTTCATTGACTTTTTCAAGGTACCAGGGATGGTTCATTGACTTGTTCTGCTTCTCACACTGTGGTTAATGTTGCAAAAGCTGAATTTGGACAACATATTAACCTTTAGACGCCTAACGTCAACTATAGTTGACATACCACACTGCTAACCTCCAAAGTTACATTTTATATATTTATTCAACAAATATAGGTACCGGATATTTTAAAAGTGGTGTAAACTCTCCGTTTTTTCTCTTCAAAATGCAGTTTGTTTCATAATTCTAACATATTTGGTTCCTGTATTATTCACATTTTATATACAGAGTGTGCTAAAATTAAAAAAAATAATTCTGGCGCCAAAATGTTAATAATGAACCCCTTATATTTTTCAAAACATATTGGAATTAGAATATTAGTCACGTCAACATGCGACATTATGAAGTACAGGGCATGGGGGGGGGGGGTAATTCTGCTAAGACTATATTTATGCCAATGTGCAGCCCATGTAAAATAGTACACTCATACCAAAGTGCAAGAAGTGTTGCTCTGTTTAATCTCATATGTTAATATTTACAACAGTACAATTTATGTGTCTCTCATATTTCCATTGTATAGAACACCCACTAACAACCATGTATAAGAGTCTCCTAATTTCATACTTCTGTAATCTTTGCGCAAAGGTAAAGTTTACTCTATAACCTGCCATGAAACCTTGATGCTAGATGGGGGTGGGTGGTCATTGCCATGCCCCAGCCATTTTACTACCAAGAATGACCCAATAACCATGTTATAGGAGGCTGGGTGGGCCCAGGGTCGGTCTGGATGGTTGCGGCAAAATCACTCCTACTGGGATTCAATCCCCGGACTGTTCAGCCTTACCGAACCACTATACTGACTATACTAACCTGGCCCTTGTAATCTTTGTGCACTCAACAAATTTCTTAAAAATTATATCATTGTTTTTTTCTAGCCACTTCCTGCTCAAAAATTGCTCTCTCCATCTCTCTGTCTCAGCACAATTTATATCAGTGGCAGTATCCTCACTTTTGTGTAATGGACATTTTCCCCTGTATCCCATTACTTAACTCCTTTGTTCTCCCAATCACACCATTTCTAAACCATGCTCAACTACTTCTGTCATTTCCATTGTCATGTATTGCATAACCCCCCCCCCCCTTCACTTTAATTTCACTGTTTCAAAACCAATGAACACTAAAGTCTAATATTTACCTCTGTATGTCATTATGCCTAAGTTTGAGCATATTGTGTTTAACAGTTACACAACTCTCTTGAAGGTTGTGAGATAGATCCTAAACCAGTTTTATACAGCTGCTCCTCTAAATCTCTGCCCAGCTTCCAAATCTAATATTATGCACCTGCCATTACTTGCAGCCCCTTACAAGTTCATTTTTCTGATGTGCCTGACCCTGCACCAAGACTTAATAAGCAAATACAGTCCTACCAAGTTCCAGTTCTGCTACTTCATTTACATCACTTACAGTTATCCATACAATGTCTTGCAAGATCTCCCTTGGAACCCATCATGTACTCTCCATCCCTTTTCTAGCCCCATATTTCCACCCCATACAACAATATGAATTCACATATTATTGCATATATGTTCTGACAAAATCCTGATCATATTTTGTGTATTGGCTAGGCAGTTGTTCAAAACATTTTGATTTGAATAGAAGTGGTTTGTAAAATGTGTAGTTCTGTGCTATTTTTAAAAGGAACTGTAATGACAAAGTCCCTGTGAAACAAGACAGAATAACTGTTAAGAAGTGGTATGCCTATATCTTGTGGCATGCTTCAATGTTAATTATGTTTATTTAGATGCTTCATGACACATCACAGGAATGTTTCTTCAAAATGCTGTAATGTTTCTTGTTAATCTGTGTCAATTTGTTATTTTGTTCATTACTATCTCATTGACTCTTATTTGTGCAGACTTATTAAACAACATAGAAATAACTCTGGAGTTGGTGTATTGTTCGCCTCTAATTTTTTCACTACATATGCACTTATTTCCAAATGAAATATTACAGGAAGTTTTGTTCCAGGTGCTGTAATGTTATTCTGACATTGTGTGCATGTCTTCTTCTTGTTCAGTTGGGTGCTGTTCACTGTGTACATCCTTCCACACCCTCAGACCCAGATGACCAGATGCAACCTCTTCCAACATATGATAGCTCTGCTCCTGAACTTTAGCTCCAAAATACTTGTCACTTGCTCTCTCGATGTGGAATTCTGGTCTCCTTGAACCATCTGCTTCATACTTTCCATATCCATTGTAACTTTTATCTTCTGGTGTTTCAACTCCAGACATTTCTGCATCTTTTTCTATTGTGAAAGTGTCATTTGGCCCTGGAGTCTGCAATCTTCTGCTCTCCAGTTTTGGATAACTTGTTGCTGACGGACTAGTCATTGAGTGTATTGGGATGAAAAGCTGCAGCCTGTCATGAGATGTTTCATCAGTGTCCTCATATATCTTGAATATTGCATCTGTGCTGTATGCTCGCCTCTTCTGAAATCCTGGTTGTGGTGTGTAATCATGTACCAGTTTTTCATGTTGCTCATTGTTTTCATCTTCATGTTCCATGTCATCACATTTATCTAAATCAGGAGGAGCTTGGTCACATTTTTCTCCAGGAAATAATTTTTTCTTGATTTTGTTTATTATCCAAAGTATAGTTTCAATAAATAGAACAAAAGCTGCAATTCCAAATCCAGCACCAAGAAGAAGAAACATACCCGTTACATCTTCCAGAGTCAATTCTTTTTCCTCTAGTCTTGCAGCTCGCAGTGATGGTCCACTAGAAGCCTGCAGAGAAAGGCAGCACATTTTTAGCATGGAATGTAAACCACTTTGGACGTCCAGGCATTCATGGGAGTATAGTATTAAGATGAAAATTTATAGAGCAATATTAGTATTTCAACTAATGGTTCAGAAGTGTTGACCACACATAAAATCGTTGAGAGAAGATGGAAAGTCCTCCAGTGCAATTTTATGTCTTAGGTTCTAATACAAGTACAACGTGTTACAAACATGTAACTTATCTGATCTTGGTAAAATATAGTTTTTATTTCAAGAAGTGTGAAGCATGGATGGGTTCCAGGACTTTGGAAGGTATGAGTATGGTAGTGGATCAAGATTACTCTATGCAGAAGAATTAGAAGAAAAGTGTTTTGTTGTATGATAGATGATGGGAATAGAGGCTTTTTAAGAGGTGATGAGTTGGTGGTGGATGAGAAAACTTTTACACAGGATTATCTTTGGGAAAACTTTCAGGTGGGAGTTAACATGCTGGCTAAGCATCCCCTTGCATATATGTGACATGAACTGGGAAAGGAAATACAAGCCAGCGACAAGGGGTGGAGGTTGAGGTGTAAGTAATGCAAGTAGAGATATGTATGGATTGTGATATCACAGAGGGATCTCATATGGGGCTAGGTCCAGGAGAGGCTGATACAGTGAATGAGCTCTCTTTGGTTGAACAAAGACTGGTCCATCAGTTGAGAAAGGATAGTTTAGGATGATGGCTGTGGATAGCAGCAGGTGAAGAATGGAAGAAACTTTAAAGGATTGAGACAGTAGAGGCTTATCAGCTGACTGGGAGGGCAGCTGTATGGTCCCATCTGTGACATGGAATGTAAGTGAAATAGTGGGCCAGCATAATGACCGAGAAGTTGGTTAATGTGAATGGAAGAGGAGGAAAATCAGGTTGTATGGGGGCCACCTAGGAGATGCCTCTGAAATAAAGGACTGGAACAAATCAAGAATGAAGGATTTTGGCAGATTTATTAATTCCATTAAACAACTCAGTTCAAATCCTAATGCTATCATTTGTTTTACAAAATATTTCCCACGTTTCCACTGGAGTATGGGTATTTTAAAACCCATTCTGACTCTCCTTCCTAATAAGTAAAATCTGTATCTAACTCATCAATATACTGAGCGCCCAGTATTTTCTGTTCATAGAGTACAAAGGTATTCTCCAGCTTCAAAAATACTCTTATTCTTATGAAACATTTAACTCAATCTTGTGGTTTAATCACGATTCTTCTTCCTTTATAAATTACAAACATTGTACCTACATATACAGGAATCCAATTTTACTCCCACATCACCTAAGTAACAGTCATGGATGTGTTCCAGATAACTTGTCACCTTACTTGTCAAATCACATATCAACAACCACCAAACCACTGGTATAGATAAACAGTTGGTAGCCACCCTGTAACTATTAGCAAAGTAGTCCCAGATCTCATAACAAAGTACTGCCATCTCTTAGAATGGAAGGCAGTCCAAAATAACCTCAGCAACAAATTTTGGTATGCTGTATATTTGCACCCACCCATGTAACAGTAACATACAAATAATACAAAGCATTAATCTTTTTCTCCAGTTCTGAAATAAAATTTAGATTCTCCCCTTAATATGTCCTAAGCAAGTATGAAAAATCTTCACTTATTTCTGAAATATTAAAAAGAAAACACCTGTAAGTGATTGTGGATATAAAATATATAACTGATAAGGCATTTACTGCATACAAGTACTGACCGCAAGCAATTTTCCAGATGCTGAACGCCTTAGGTCCCACTCTAAGTCTCGCCTAAGCTTCTTGAAGAGGCCACTTTGTATGATGCGCAAGATCATCTGACTCATCACGTTGCTGTGTGGTGATCGGGGCATGAATATGAGTGCCACATTAAAGGGCACAAAACAGTCTGTCCCTAAGTGCAGGTATGAACGTTTGCCTTCAGACCTGCAGCAGTGACAAAATACATCTTGTCGATCCTTAGCCTATGAAAATGATGCCTCATCTATACTCAACAATCATACACGTAAATCTTGTACAAACTGAATTGTAATTAAATACTTAAATAAGTGATTAATTGCTATAAACCCTCACTGTTTGTCAGGGTTATGTTCTTGAAAAATCCCACAAAGTGTGAAATTGTGATGCACAAATTTAAGGCATACAAAAAATAGAATAACCTCAGACAGAAGATATGATAATATGTAAATTAATGATTAAGAATAAATGAGAATATTTGTGTTGGTGTTGTTGGAATAATGTTGGTGTTCCTGGCTGAAAGTTCTCAGGGTGATCAAACAACAATGAGTGCATGGTGAAGGGGGAGAGAAATGACTTAGTTTGTTTTTATCCAAGTCCTTATACACCTCCTTTTATAGTGCCATGATAACCTCCATTTTGTGTTTGAATGTCAGGCACCTTTTCATGAAATGGTTGACCACAAAGAAATTATAGGCCATGTATTTCATCATCAGAAGGACATCTTGTCATACCGCTGGTAGTCAGCTGAGGTCTCTCCACAACATCAGAATGTTCTTTGTGTTTGATTTACCGAGTAGTGTCAGCTGTTCAAGGTCCTTCTTAGTTAACTCATCAGTATAGAGTAAAGAATATATTAGATTTCAGCCTCTTGCAAATCTGGGATTACTCTTTGTGGAACCTATGGGCTAACATGGGAACATTTGTTTAGTTCTGCTGCTTGGTGAATTACCAGAAGTCATTAACTGCTGCAGACCAAAGTTTCTACCAGCTGGCATTCAGAGTTGTGACCTTCTGCTTGTCCAGGAACGTTTTTGCATATATTGTGCAGTCAGCAATGCTGTAGGATTTCCAATGTTTAGTGACACCAACAGACATTTCTTTGTCACTCATCTAAGTTATTGCAAGAGGTGTGGTGAGTGTAATAGCTCCTTTATATTGTGATGATTCCCTGCTCAAATGGTTGTGGTTGTGGACTGGTAGTGTTGGAGAGATACTCAACTGGGATATTTGGATTAGCAAGACCAAAATCCTGTAGATAGTCTGGGGTTTGTGACTGACAGGTTGGACATTATATGCCAGATTCTTGGACCACAAATTCAGTTTTAAAATCAGCCTTTACTGACATGACCCCCCTTTCCACAGTGCCACTGCCTGGAATTCTTTTCTGTGTGTTATCTGACAGCCATATATATTAAGCACTTTCCATGACTTTCACAATAAACTTTGCACTGGATGGATCACTGGCCTTAATACTACCCCTGATCTTCACTTCATTTTTCTTGGTGGAACAAATCATTGATTCATTTGCCAATTGTTTTCATCATAATCATGTCTGACATCAGAACTGTTCATTTCCCTGTACAATTTAACCAACAGTGCCACTGTCTCAATGGAGACATAAAGTTCCTTTTCTTTTTACCGTTTGGTTGTTTATCAGCATGTACAATACATCACACTTTCCAGACATAATTAAAATATGAGGGTAATATTAGTTCTAAAAATTATGACAAGTACAGTTTAGGTACATTCTGTTTCAAACAGTATCTGTGCTACTGCTGAGTGCAAAGGTGGCCTCCTGTATATTACTCTGCAAGTGCAACTGTCAATGAGTTTGGGACTTACACTACTACATTAATTCTTGCACATATAAACAAAACTGTAAAACTGCAAATGAGAAGGATCTGCTGTTCCCAGTTACAGAATCTGAATATTCTTTGTCCTTTCTATTTACCACACATCCTCTTTCTCTAAGGTCTATCATAACATTAATCCGTATTTCATGTAGCACCTAACCACAAGGTTTTCCCACCAAATTTCTGAACATATTTCTTGCCTCCATCCTTGGAGATTTTGAGTGGCCTGTATCAATCACAAGGCTCAGAGTTATAAGTAAACTGCAAACATGCCATCTTAACTCCAAGCACTTTTGTGACCACATTAATTGCACACTCTTGTAATTTGTGTGTAGTGTTACAATCATATAAAACAAATGATCAAACTGTCCTAACTTGGACTTAAATGTTCTGGAAACTAAAGAGCATGATAACAGACTTTGACTTGAAACATTGTATTCATTTACTTCTAATTTTAAGTTACTGAGGGACTGAAGAAGAATCATGTAAACTTCAGCCAGCATAGCTGCTTCCCTGGCCTGGATTAAAATTCACAACCTCCTGAAATAATGTCCACCAGTTAACTGTAAATTTTCTTTTGATGAGTGTGTACCAACTTTTTTGTGTAATTTATCCGGATGATGTAGTCTAGGAGGGAGCTGGAACCCAGGAAGGCATAGTCACGATAGTAAGCTGTGGTGATGTTGTCCAGTGCAGACTCCAGATCGGGCAGGTATTCCATCTTTTTGAACAGCTTGGTTGTGATGGGGTCAACAGAGTCATTGAACCAGTGGCGCCATCCTCCATTACCTTCATGCACAAAATGTGTTGTTTGTTAGAAAAAATTTAGGGTTATTTCTGAATATGTGGGGAATTATTAAGGAATGTGATCACTGGGAAGAATGAGATGAAGATGACGCTCGTAGATGGATGCAACTAGTTCAGAATCATGTATTGGCAGTATTTAATTAACTTTAGGTGTTATTATTAAGGAATTCATATGCTTGCATCTTCACTGACATGTTAGGTTGAGTAAAGCTGAATAATAATGTTATATAGCTTGTAAACAGCATAAGAAGCAGTAAACTTGTCTAACAAAAGGAAATGCTCATACACTACTTGATATGATATGATATGATATGATATGATATTTTATTTATGTTCCATAAATCCACAATAACAATAAGTAGGATAAAGAACATGTCAAGAGTAATACATTATGTAAAATTATGATTGTGTAAATGTTTGGAATCAAACAAACTGATTCCAAGTCAAGTACATGAATGATGTTTAATACAAACAGGACAAAAACCACAGTGCAACAACTTGTTTAGCTGCAAAACTTACTGAGAGTTCCAACTTTGAAACCATGATATAACACATCATAACCATTGTCCACATAGGATGGGTAGACAGGTAGAGTGACAAATGCAATGATGCAGCCAGTGTAACAAGCAGATATGATGATGCTGAAGATCCAGTACCATCCTAACAAACATAAATACAAGGTAATTAGTGTTCTAACAGAGTTTGCATGTACATTGGAAGGACATATTGTTAGTGACATATGCCTTACCTGCAATAATTCAGATTGGAACATTTTATATTCCCATCCCCTCTTGAACAAAACAACAAAACTTAAGTGGAGTGCACGTATTTTCAAAATGATCTCTGCCCGCTTATTTGGCATTACTATAAGTTATTTTTCCTGTAGTTTTACTAAGAATAAACCATTGTATATGATGATTCAGATAACATTTGTGCACTTGAGCCCTATATTATATTTCATGTACCAAATTTTTTACAATTAGCTGTTTTTGAGAAAATTTGATCAAGTATGATTTGAACTTAAAACTAAAAATTACCAGTAAATTCGTCTAACAAAATTTGTTAAGTACACTCAGTACCAAGTCATAAAAATCTGCTAGGTAATTTCGAAGATTATATGGGCGAATGGACAGACATAACATCTTCAACGTGCATGATCAGGGAGGCATAAGAACCTGAAGGTTAAATGAAGTGCACAGAATGTAATTTTACGTGTGAGTATATGCTGGAATGGCATTTGGTTTCTCATTTGAGAGAAATGTGCTGGACAGGGTGTAAAAGTAAGAGGCTAAATTTGCATATCATATGAACAAATCGAACTGGGAAACTTTGTCATAGCGTAGAAACACATATATGTGCTCTCTTCAAAGCGTATCTGGAGAACAGGCATGGAAGGCTATAGGTGACAGATTACAATGGCCCAACTATCTGAGTAGGATTGAACATGAACGGAAAATCAGGAACAGGAAGCAAAGGACGGATATCAGGAAATATTCTTTTGTGAATAGGACCGTCCGACCCTGGAACCGGTTACCTGCAGAAATTTTAGGGGATCTCCCCTGTAAACCAAATGCTTTTAGAAAGAGGGTTAGGAGAGTGATTGATTTGGTGAACTGAAGGAAGTGTGAGTGGGTTGTAAAGTATCTAAAAGTGCAGTGAATTGAAGTGAAGTGAAGTAAAGTAAAGTGTAGTGCAGTGAAGGGGGGTAAATTGGAGCATAGGTGAAGGGTATTTATGGTTGGTGAAGGGAAGTGAAGAGAAGGTCCTGTTAAAATTGGTGTGCTATATGTGTGGGGTAACAATATTAGAAGCTGGTTACAGTACTTTCTCCCCATATTTTGCTTTTCCTATGTCCATTGCTGCTAACTGTAGTTGGTCTTTTGTGTATTGTGTTATTATTTGTGTGTATCTTTGTTAACTCATATGTATTGTTTTACTAGGTGTGTATTGCTGTCTTACATACCTTAGTTGCCAGATTGCTGGCTAGAAGTCAGTATCTGGAAATTTCTGCGACCCGCCACTTCGGCACAGATTTTTCTTGGTTTACCTGGGTCTATAAGCGAATGCTGAGATGTTACCCAAGACTCCAAGTTGCTACTGCATGCTTCTCATGTAGCCCTCCCGACTTAAATTTCTTAGATCCTTACTTCATATGTATGCTATCTTTATTTCATATTTATGTACATGCATAATAAGCACTGCCACCGGGTGGCAGCCCATTTTCAGTCAACTATATTATTACATAAAAAGCTGTCAATCGAGGGTAAATGGGAACAAATGCCGAAAGAAGATTTTGGCCAAAGGGAGCTGAAGTTGTGGGAGAGACAGGAAAGCAATATTATTAGATATTCAGAATTCACCAATTTGCCATCATATAAGAAGAAAACATCTTCCTATTTCTTCATCTGAAAAGTGCGATACCGCCTTACAATTGCGCAGAAAGGTAAGAGTCGTAACTAGCTAATTTTGCACTCGAGGTAATAATACGAAATTGCTCCCCGCCCCCTCCGTCTTTCATACTCGTAACTGTTTCGGTAAAATGTCGAAAACGTAAATGGCAAGAAATAATAACGATAATAACAAAAAGTTGTTTTAGTCGTGATACCTCATACATACACAACCAATTCTGTGTAAGTCAATGAATATTTAAGTAGCTATTTAAGAACACAAAATTAAACTTCTTTAGGAAGGACCTGTTTTACAATAGCACTTTACATGCTGTCAGTGAGGCTGATTCATCAGTAAGTGCATCAGCATTAGTATTATTCACCATATGGTGTTACACTGACAATTTGTTAACGGCTGAGAATTCCTTCGCAAGAAGCTATAATTACTGGCAAGCACAGAAATATTCGGAGAGTAATACGTAAATTGGAAGACATTAAGTAGGATCATGTTAATGAATGAAATGGAAGAGGTCCAAACTACCTGCAAATGGGTCATCCGGAAAAGCGCAAAAACCTGATGTTTAAAATCCTTAATTTCTTGATGATGTTTCGAGCCATTCATATCGTTGTCATTTTAAGTCTTAAGAAATTCACTACTGCTTTTTTTTGGGGGGGGGGAGGGGGATATCAGTATTCATTTTAGCAAAGGGATCTCCCGTCAGAAAATCAAAATCTGAAGATATCTCATTTAAAGCTTCATATGTCAAGTTTAAATCGAATGTTATGCTGTCGAATACGGCTTTCAGTTGCATATTTAACGACTTTTCAGCTTAGAAATTACAGCTTTCGGCTGCCGACTGATTAGTCTGCTGTCTTCTAGTTTTCGCTTTCTGGACTGCATAAAATATGCTGGAATTTGTATATTATGAACTCAGTTTTTACAACGAGTAAAGATATTTGCCATATCGCCATCGCTTCTACGTAGTAATGACTTTAGCACGTAGGGCTTGCTGTACACTTGCACAAAGACTTATAATCAGTTTTCTTAATTGGGTTTTTGTTGTTGAAACTGTTTCTGCAAATTTCGATACAACAGAAATACTCTGTAGCCTCTTGATCTTCTGTAATCTGCGAGTTTGAGGCTGCAGTTTCATTTGATTTTGATAAACGTCCATTATAAATATGACAATTTTGTCATACTTTTAATACAACCATTAAAATATTGCAGCACAGTATAGAATTATAAGAAAGGAAGTGTATATCGTTTGTACAGTGGCAAAGAATAAATCATTAAAGGAACTGATAGAAACCGCATGCACTCCAAATTGTCTAGTAGCTGAACATGATATAAAATTCACATATTTATTCGTTTATTTATTGTCTTATTTAGGGACTTATTATTGTTCTTAATTTTATTTCTTATTTTATTACTTTTTATTATTCATATTTAATATTTCTTGAATGACAGGTTTGACGCCTGTGTACATGCCTGACACATCTACTCTGTTGACATAGCCTTGGCCTCTCGCCTGTTGTAGATCCATCTTATTCTCCCGAAACTTAATATTTCTTTGGTTAATGCACTTGAAGATATTTCTTGGTTTCAAAAAAGTCTATATAACTTTATTCTACAGATAGGATTTCCACTTATCTCGCAACCTGGAACATTCACTTGCGACGAATTATGCCATCTGTGCAATTCATAAGCGCTGAATAATTTTTGTCTAATTTTATTCCGGGACCGGGTTTGTTCATTTTGTGTTGCCGGTGACAAAGAGTTCACACATCCTTTCTTTTTTGTAATTGATGATGTTCTGTTTTATTCGAAAATCATAGGACTTAAAAGTTTCAACAATCGAAATATTTCCATTCTGTAGCGGCAGGCGTTCCACTGAGTTATAAAATGTTTTGGGCAAAATTCGTCACAGCATCAAGAATTGTCTTCATAACAGGGCTCTATTTTCACTGATCAGTTCCAATAGAGTCCTGTAGTGCATTTTTATACATTTTCTGCACAACAGACATTTCCACGATATTTAATTGAATTTTCGTACTCTATAATACCGTTTAAATATTTACAGCTTTTCAAATTCTGCTTTCTATTTTGCAATTATCAGTTTGGAAAAGCAATAATTGAATAATATGCACGGAAAACAGAAAATGGACTTACTAGTTTTAGAACGAATTTACCACTTGCTTTTGCTGTTTCACCATTAGATGATATTGAAAAAAACAGTCCACGAAAATTTTCTTTTATCTGCCCATGTTGATCCACGAAAATCTAAAAATTTTGCCTGTTCAGGTCCATATTATATATGGTCCTTTCTAATGCTGTCCTTTATAGAGGGCCAGGATGTTGGATCATTGAAGCAGATTTGCAACACGATTTACTATTATTGCCGGTCACAGCCATTTTTATGTAAGCATTCGTAATTGATGGCGAAGATGAGAGGCGAATTTTTAAGTTGTCCTTTTTTTTTTTTATAAAATGGTGTACTTGGAATAGATGGTTGAGGTTTACAAGTACGTCATTTCTCCTCCCCCTGCTTTGCGGGCAAGTGCCTCACTCGCCTCGCCCTTGTTACGGCTATGACAAAGATAATTTTTCCTGAAAATTGCAGATGTTATAGGGGTTCCCTTATATTCTGATAACACTGGTCAACAAAATTTAAATTTCTTTTGTCCCACGAACTTCAATAAATGAACTTCATAGTACTTTTTATGCTGAATTCAGATATGTATACAGAAGCTTTCTATCAGGCAGGGTTTCAAAGATATAGAGGAATTTAAATGTGCAAAATAGTACTTTACGTACTCATGAAACAAGCAGAAACTTTCCTCTAAAATGTAGAGGCGTATGACTTTCGCCGGTATTTGGTGCCAGGTACACCCCTCTTCAGTGTCCAGCAATAGTCTGCCAACATACTTGAGGTCCACTTGCCTTGGTAACACTTTTCCATAGACATGATGTCTTGGTGAAATCTTTCACCGTGTTCGCCACTGACTTTGCCTATATTTTCTGGAAAAAAATTCAAGTGTTACCCCAGAAAGTGGATTTGCAGACTCATATTGCATCCCATAGCTTTGTGCGAAGTCAACAGGTCCTGCAAAACGTCCTGATAGTTCTCTGCTTTGTGATTTCCTAAGAAGTCCTTGCAAATCCTCTTAAATGACAGCCATGCATTTCTTTCAGTCTCATTCAGGTCTTCATCGAACTGTTTGTCTTGCATCAGTTCTCTGATCTGGAGTCATATAAATATACCCTCTTGATCTTTGCGTCACTCACATTTGGGAACTTGTTCTTCACATATTCGAATCCACGGCTGGTTTTATCCATACGTTTCACAAAGTTTTTCATGAGGCCCAGTTTTATGTGCAAAGTGGGCAGATAAATTTTCTCCGGAAGAACAACAGAAGGATTGACGACATTTTTCTCCCCTGGCGTCAGTGATATTCGTTTAGGCCACAGTTTAATTACATAATGATTCTTCTTGTCCCGGCTGTCCCACTTGCACAGGAAACAGCGGTATTTTGTGTACCCGAGTTGCATTCCGATTAACAGTACCACAACCTTGTGATCACCAAATAACTTCCACTTAAATTCGTCATACTGAATCCTTCCCAACAATAGCTTCATGCGTTCGTAACTCTCCTTCATGTTGGCTGCATGAGCCAAAGGAATGGAGATGAATCTATTTCCGTCGTGGAGTAAACCACCTTCAAGTTCACTTTTGACAAAACAATGAACGGGCGCCACTGATCTGGGTTGTATTCATGGCCAAGAACTTCCATAACGGAACAAACATCATTCCAAAACACGACACAATCTTTCTGGGAGAAGAAATCCTTGAAATCTTCATGGAGCCCACAGTAAAAACACACCTTAGTGTCCTGGCGTAGAACATTCCAGCCCTTTAACCTGGAGTGAAAGGTGTAGGTGATAGAGAAATTCTGGAAACATATTTGAATTCAGTGCCCAAAAATATATCAGAAACAGATATTTTTCCTCGTGGACCAAAATATTTGTTGACCAGTGTCGTCCCATGGTGTTGTCTGGGCATGAAACGTGGTTCGGATAAAATCATTGATTAAGTTGTCAATCAAACACACAAAAAATATAAACAGAAGGGAGTTAAAAGTTTTCCTGAATGTGACATTTTTGGAGCTTGTACTTGTTTGCTTAAAACAGTTTGGACCAATGTGTTTTTCACGAATTCACTCACCAATGAGCATCCTCGTGGCTGCTTTGTCAGAATTGCTCCAGCTGCGGTTTCCTTTGAATGTGAAGCAGTTGGTGAACGTTCCAAACACATACCAGAACATGTTCTCTACCTGCCAGGGGTCCTTTAATAAGTGAGTTAGTGAGTGGCTGTAAGAGAATGCGATAGGAAAAATGGCAAGCAAGTAAGTGAGGGTGAGAGCTAGCCACACTGTCCAGTGGAATGGTCCCATTATGGCACGGTACCTGCAAGAAAAAGCAGTGAGACAAATATAACATAAATTCTTAGTGCACATGCTGATTGGCGACTGAATGGGTCAAACTAACCTGCAACAATCTGAAAGAGACATACTGACTAGTGAATGTGTGAGTGAGACTGTTAAATGCCTGAAGGAGACAAACTCACAGGATCGGTACTTTACCTTGGCAATGCTGTAGAGGTAAGCGTCATGAAAGTGACACAGTCCTGGGTGTGTGGCGAGGACATAGTGACTGTCGTCACTCGGGATGGTGTAATATAAATGCCAGCTGCTCCAATCTCAGCCCGGCCTGCCAGGACCTCTTTCACAATAACATTAGATGCTTCGGATCTGCAATGTTGGCAAAATATTCTCTTAGAACTGAACTTAATACCCGAACCTAAGCAACGTCAACACATCCTGTATACGAACAGCCTAAGCTGACAGATTATTAATGAGTTGATTATTAATTGAAAAACTGTCTCGACAGCTTCATATTACAGCGTCATCTTTAATTTGCTCACAGGGTAATGATACTCTTCATCTGGAAATGCCTCTTTTTTGTGTGGAATGTTTATCGCTGCGATAAGAAAGATTCACCTATGAAACTCATTGTATGGGGGTTCAGTTCAGTTCAGTTCATAACTTCGTGACTTCTTCATCTATGGTCTCTTTACGGGTCCGAAAAACTTTTTAAGATCTTTTGTAGACCAGGATAGCGTAGTCGGTATAGCGACTTGCTACGGGATAGACGGTCCAGGGATCGAATCCCCGTGGAGCTAGATTTTCAACGCACCCATCTAGAACGGCCCTGGGGCCCACCCAAGCTCCTATACAAGGGGCACCGGGTCATTACCGGTAGTAAAGCGGCCGACGCGTAGTGTTTACAACCCACCCGCATCTAGCACCGAGGTAAAAGAAAGAGTAGAGCCAAACCTCTATTACTTCTCTGTATCTTCATGGCAAGTTATAGGATAAACTTTACCGTATTGAGATCTTATAGCCAGCCATACGTTTTAATTACCAGAGAAAGTTGGATCAATGTAACCATTGACATGCCATATACAAAGGAAATTGAAATACTTCAATTATACGTGGAGGTTAATTTTTATGACTGAATACAAATTTTGTGATTTTAACGTACTTGGAGTGATCTGCGATTGCCTCTGGGTCGCAAATTGCTTAATAATTGTTCCAGGATTCCAGAACGAGCTCCTGATGGTCGAGTGGAAATTTATCCGCCAACCAAATTTTTCACATGCCACTGACAACCAGATGATTATAATTTTTCGACCCTTGACTCTTGTAACTGTGCCTTCTCGTCTAAATTTGAGTCTCAGAAGCTGTCTGACATCTTGAACTGGCATGGCTGAAAATTTGACATATTTATTATTTATCTCTATTGCTACATTTCTGGCCTGGTCCATACGTGTTCTTCAACAAAGCTTCCACTAGATGGAGTCAGAGTCAACCCAATCCAGCTAACGTCTTCAAAATCTGCTTCCCCAAGGTGTATGTCAATATTGTACTCCCATCTGTGTTTGTGTCTGAATCCTTTTTACTCCATTTATGTTTTACAACTAATATTTGTACGACGTTTTTGACGTTTCCAAACAAGTTTTGTTTCCCATTGCTACCCAATTAGAGTATGTTGGCCCACTTAACCGTCTTGACGTAATCGTCCTGAAGTGCAAGAACAGTGAAACTCCTCAATATGCAGGTCTGTTTGTTCTCCATTTTAGGAGCAATTGCAAAATTGCGAAAAGCGACTATTAGCTTCGTCATGTCTGTCTGTCTGTCTGTCCGCATGGAAAAATTTGGCTCCCAAGGGAAAATTTTTATGAAATTTGACATGTCAGTATTTTTCGAAAATCTGTCGAGAAAATTCAAGTTTCTTTAAAATGTGACCAGAACAACGGGAACCTTACATGAAGACGTGTGTAAATTTGTGATATCTTTCTCAGTTCTTGTTACAATGATAACTTTTTCGGAAAAAAAATTGTAGAGAATTTCAAAACACATTATTTTCAACAATTTTTTTTCCAACAATTATGCCTTTTATGAGATAATTTGGAAAAATATGGTACAGCCAGACAGGCCACAGACGACAATATGATACGGGGCATAAACCATGAATGCTGAATACCTAAGATTACAGACACACATTCAGAATATGTAACATTTTTGCTTTTCCACGGCAACACTGGTTAAACGAACGCACCTCGATTTTACATTGTAGATATATTGCCTGTCTTGTTTCACTTATGTACGGCTGAAATATTCTGCACAACATTATATTAACAGACGCTCTTAAATTTCAAGAATATAAAGACATCTTTGAATGATATGAGATTCGAATTGCATACATTGCAATGTTTACAGCTCTTGCTGTGATGAATAGTCGGGGTATGGTCCTACGGCTTATGACGCCTTGTAGTTCTCCTAATGGATACAAGCGTTCCTCCGAAACAGAATCTACTGCCTTTAAGAAATCTACTCACTTCGACCCTAATGGTGGAGTCTGTATTCACCGTTAGGAGTGCGTGGCATTACAAACAAAATGACCTGACTTGTATATGGCTGTGTCCATTGTAACTCACAGGAAGAGGGCTTCAGCAGGTTCTTCGACAATGAAGGTGAAGTTCAGCATCTCGGCCATGAGCCATAGAAGCCGGATCTCTGTTCCATCCCAAGAGGTAATAATACGCTGTCCATCGAAGAACTGCCCCCTGCAATGCAATGACGATTTGAACATAATTGTCTGTAGGATTTTATAGCAAGCATTGGGAAAATCGGCTTCCATAAGATGCAGAGAATATCTTGGCTAGCTGAAAAACTATTAGCTTACCAAGCCTGAGGTTTTCATGGCGCACAGTGGGTCAAATTAAACCAAAGCTTGCCAAAACTCAAAATCTTGGACTTCCACGAAATGATAAAAATCTACCTCAGGAGCAGAAGAAATTTTCAACGGTAAGCAAAGTGTAAGCTAAGTTTTATAACAATAGGGATGGATTTATTTTCGGTACAGGCAAACAAACAGAGAGTGTTTCGTAACAACGGTTCGTAAAGTACTTTGTATACAAATGATATATAATATAGCGCGTGATTGACTGTTGTGATCCTTTCCTTTATTTCTATACTTCAGACACTTCGTGATGCTAAACGTGAAGTTTAAATTTAAAAGTGCATCTTTGTTGAGTACATTAGCCTTAATTAGTAGTGTTTTGAACTGTTTTTACGTTGAAAATTCAATTTATTAAGTAAATTGGTTATGGAGCAGAGAAAAAGGGAAGTTAATGTGTAAACTAATGAAACCATAATATTTAATATGAAGTAACCAATTTTATATCATTTTTTCACATTCGTACCGTGTATATTGATGTTATCAAAGTTTTTCACATTCGTACCGTGTATATTGATATTATCAAAGTTTTTCACATCCGTACCGTGTATATTGATATTATCAACGTTTTTCACATTCGTACCGTGCACATTGATATTATCAAAGTTTTTCACATTCTTACCGTGTATATTGATATTATCAAAGTTTTTCACATTCGTACCGTGTATATTGATATTATCAACGTTTTTCACATTCGCACCTTGTTTATTGATATTATCAAAGTTTTTCACATTCGTACCGTGCATATTGATATTATCAAAGTTTTTCACATTCGTACCGTGCATATTGATATTATCAAAGTTTTTCACATTCGTACCGTGCACATTGATATTATCAAATTTTTTCACATTCTTACCGTGTATATTGATATTATCAAAGTTTTTCACATTCGTACCGTGCACATTGATATTATCAAAGTTTTTCACATTCTTATCGTGTATATTGATATTATCAAAGTTTTTC
>Ga0123352_10002364_pt1 | contig 26184 bp, 15 predicted proteins | sample TergutLab28metaG_FD_89700 | JGI IMG/M metagenome (GOLD analysis project Ga0123352, IMG submission 89700) | Labiotermes labralis P1 segment gut microbial communities from Petit-Saut dam, French Guiana - Lab288 P1 | ecosystem: Host-associated > Arthropoda: Insects > Digestive system > Gut ...
CCGTTTTTCTCGACTCCCGTGGGGTGGTGCATCACGAATACGCACCACAAGGCCAAACCGTCACCAAAGAGTACTACGAGGGGGTACTTTGTCGCCTTCGTAATGCTGTGTGGCGTAAACGACCGGACCTGTGGGCAGCAGAAACTTGGCAGCTCCATCACGACAATGCACCCGCCCATTCTTCGCATCTGATTCAAAGTTTTTTGGCTAAACACAACATTCCCCTAATTCGTTAGGCTCCCTACTTTCCCGACATGGCTCCTTGTGATTTTTGACTGTTCCCCAAACTGAAAGGCCGCTGAAAGGGACCTGATTTTAGTCAAGAGAAGACATTATGCGGAACGCGACAGCCCAGCTGCACATGATTCCACAAGAAGCTTTCCAGAAATGTTTCCAGGAATGGCAGGACCGCTGGAAGAAGTGTGTGCATTACCAAGGAGACTGCTTTGAAGAGGATTAGGGTTTCAGACGTAAAAATAAATAATTGTATTTTTGCCGTCCAAAGGTCCGATACTTTTTGTACAGCCCACGTATACAGGTGTGTGTTTATATTCTTTCATTGGTAGAAGGAAATGACAAAGACAGACAGCAGCTCTCAGTTTCTTTGTAAATGTGTGTTGAATTTGACACACTCGTTTCCAAATGCTGTAAATTTTCCGCATTTCCAAGTGACTTGTTACTTATCCTTATATTGCAGCTGTGTCCTATATTCTGGTAACCCGATCTGAGTGTACCGGGGTGCTGATAAGTCCTTAGCCCGACCAGGAAGGAAACAAGCTCGGAAGAATGTCAGGGACGCTCGCGATTTCAACAACATCGAGAAGGGAGCTGTCATTTTTTTTAAGGCAAGGCGCCGAAGGAAATTCACATCGTTCTGACAGAAACATTAGCTTGTTTCCTTCCTGGTCGGACTAAGGACTTATCAGCACCCCAGTACAATAGTTTTATTTGCTCATATGCTGCTCCGTTTCGAATAAGTACAAGGGATGTTTCAAGAGTTAGCAGTATTTTGTCAGTACACAAAGTACACATTGCCGTAAATCAGGTCCTTTGTATGTGCCTTGGTCAAGGGGATCACTGATTTCTCCTTGGTGATCTATACAGTCCAAGACAATGTGACACCATCAAGTGTCTTGTCATTCTGTCTATGTCTCCTTCACTCTTGTTTTTCGAAATTGTCGGGGCTGACCAAGCAGTCGCGGGTTTTTTCGGGATCGAGGAAACAGAGTAACAATACGCCGTTGTATTATCTGCACAGCCTCACTTTGTTCCTGCCTGTCTTTTGTTTCCTCCCCTTCTGTTTTTCTCTGTTTCCTTCTACGTAATCTTGTAGCTTTATATATTGCCTTCTTTCGTATTGGTTTACCAATCATATTCTTTGAAGCTTATTAAATTGTCTCCAAGACTCGAATGAATGTCGCCTTTGAAATTACTCAAAATGACATTATCTTGGACTCAACAAGCAGAGCGTTCTTTTTATATTTCTTAAGTCTTCTTCGACACCAAATTATGAGGGGAATATTGTTACAAGCCCCACAGTTGAAAGAGAGAGCAATGAAACACAATGCCACTGGAAAGGAGAGAATAGAGTGAGCATTCTTGTGTTACGAAGAGATGTTCGTAGAGAATGGAAGTGGATGGTTGAGATGGAAACAAAGGACGAGGGGGAGGTATTGAAGAAGGAATCGTTCGTTGTATTGGAAATGACGAAGATGCTGCTGGCAGGGAATATAAAGGACGAGGAGAGTATTGTTAATTATATCGTAAATCCTACCAGGGGGCAGGAGGTATTGAAACCCCAGAAGGAGAAGGGATGAAATTATAACCGTGGTAATTATAATGGCGGACCTCCAGAGGAAACATTAATTGGAGTACGGCTTATTATCAATTTCATACCCGCCAAATAAATGAAGTAAATTTAATTAGTGTGCGTTTAGTGTCATACTCCAAGATAACAAGAATTGTAATCGGCTTAGACATATGGATTATTCGTCTAGGTAGACCTTCGACATGTCCAAGAACAAAGTAGGTCTACTACTTGGCTGACCGCAGGAAGAATGATTGAACAACTGTGATGATGACGTGGTCTTCCTTCAGAATTAGACCACTGCACTCGCTGTTTTATTTCCCTACCTCAAAGATCTATGGACTCCTGTTATGTCTAAGTACTCTGTTTGTCGCAATGAGATATACAGTATTTGTAGACTAAAACGCACTTACTTCCACGAACGTAAATATGTTCCGTTTTCACGTAGGCACTGCTTGTAATTAAAGAGTACGCATCCCAACTATTTGTGATCAAAATCACAATTCATAGACTCTATTAACTTTGGTTTTCCTTTTCATATTTTTGTCAGTAGCGCAGAATAGAGCAAAATTAGCTGCATGAAGAACAAACGGCTGTTCAGTCTTGTCTCTTTTCCTTCAAACTAGTCTTTCTTTTTCATTTTTGCGCTAATTTATTTTCTTAATGGAAGTCATTTTGCTCGTACGCTAGTTTTCATTTTACTTTCCTGGAATCGCAGAAATTTTCCGATAAGATAATTTTCGTTTTAATTCTTATTTATTTTCTGACACTTTATTGTATAAAAGTCACACGATAACAAGAAAGATTGTGGTGGTGATGGTGCAACCAGTATGGCGACTCTGTAACAATACGAAATGATCAGACACAGGACAACTAATTACAACCTTGTATACGAACTGACCAAAACGAAACAAAGAAGCAGTTGATATCGCACAGGGTACTCCACTATTGCCAATTTGCGAATAAATATTCCCTGACATATCGAGGTATGTTTGGGAATTTTCGCAGTATTCCAAAAATTGTATTATTTCTGTTGGAACTCCTAACGCTGTTTCGCAAAACCCTTGAAGGGGAAACACTGATATAGGCCCTAAATTCTACTTCGAAAATGATAAGTGAGCGTACAATCATAATTCAAATGCCTGGAAATTTACAAATGTCGTTTAGGAAATGTCTGTACTTCGAAACGACATCAATGAAAGCATAATTCTAGTTGATGATAAGCAGTGGGTCGTTGTCTACACAAGACAACAAGCAGCGAGGAAATGTAGCCTAATACACCTTGTGTCTGCGACAGAACACAAGCCAAGCGATCTGATCGAGGACAGGAGCTGGTGACTTCAACATGCCAGACATTTGTCGGTCTAATCTTATTTTTATTGATCGAAGTGGATTAATGTCTACCAGTTTCAGCTCCACGTTGCTACCCTCAAGTGCGAGAGCTGCTAGAAAGTTTAGGGAACATTTTTTTGGAAGATGCTCCTTTATTACCATCAGCTGAATCGGACGTAGAGTACACCCACGAAGTTTCTGATTTTGTGAAGTTTTTGACAATTTGTATGAAAGATTAAGGCAGATCTTGCGGATAGGAATTAGAACTGCGGTCAGGCCTTGCGGAGTCGGTTTTTTTAAATATGAGAATAACGCTGTTTATTCTTCCCTTCGTTTCCTCTTACCTTATCATTCTTTGTGCCTTAATTCTTTCATTTGTACACATACTACACTTTCCATAAGAAGTACTGTTATTTTATTCGTAAGTTATATGGCTCAGTGTAATTAAATGTTCATTATTTTGAATGAATTGGAAACAGCGTCAAGCCTGTAGGTAAATTTTTAAGACTGACGTCATGGCCAAGTTAAAAGACTGCATTAGCTTTGGTGACTGAGAAATGTCACAGAAATCTTTGTTAAGATATCCTTTAACGATATTAATATTAACAGCAGTTACTTTTTAATGGATGTTCGTAGCTTTGCTCATCAAAAAATTCAAGTTCAACTTTTATTGAGAAATGTATCTTTACCTGGATAAGTGTTGTTAGATTCCCCATGCAGTGAGTTTAAATGTTTCCACTCAATTCGTCTGTATCTGTCATCTTATGTTACAACTGCATTAATGCACAAGTATTTCAAAGGAAGCTGTAAAGGAAAGAAAACTTAGGAGTTCAGAAGAATCTACTCTATACTTTATGAACCAAACAGGATTTAAATTTTGAATGTTAAAGATTTATAAATACGTATTGTTCTTCTGAGTTACTAGTTTTCCTGTCAGCAGATACCTTACGTTGGCGATGTTAACCTTTTGACGCCTAATGTCAACTATAGTGGTCATACCGCACAGCAAACCTCTAAAGTTGCATTTTATATATTTATTCAACAAATATAAGTACTGAATATTTTAAACATGGTATATACTCTCTGTTTTTTTGTCTTCAAAATGCAGTTTGTTTCATAATTCTAACATATTTGGTTCCTGTATTATTTGCATTTTATTTACAGGGTGTGCTAAAATTAAAAAAATAATTCCGGCGCCAAAAGGTTAATATGTCAGTTATTCTTCTGAGTCTGATAACTCCTCTTTCCTAATTACTTCTTTTGCTTCATTTGCTCGTTTATGAGACTATTTAAGAAAGTATCTCCTCTGTCCTGTGCCCGTAATATAAGAACTTCAAATAAAATCTAGTAGCTACAAATTATTTTAAATTTTTAGAAAGGATGGACGATTGTCTTTATTATCCTGTGTGAGAAATGTCGATAAACAGATACTCCTTCCGATTTATTTACTTCTGAACGTACTTACTGCTTTCTTACACACGCGTTTAGCTTACCCACTTCTAAAAAGCAGACACCGTGTCTCTGTCTTTTCGCATTCTTATGAAACAAAGTTTGTGAAATTCGTAATCAATTTTAATCTTAAATGAATATTTAGGGGCTGAGAATGATGTGGTTGAAGGAGTGAGTGTAATGCTGAGGTCAACCGAGGTCACAAGGCCAAGTGGTGTTACAAGTGTAATGCGCTTTCGCTGGCTTGTAACTTCATTTTCTTATCATCGTTCATTTTCTCTAAAGCTTATTAAAACTCGCTCGATAGGAACAAAGAATGGGCGTGAAGTTGTACGGGGGAAAGTGGAAAGTAAGGAATGAGACTTGCCTTCAAAAGACCTTTTTCACGATCCAAATAAACTTCTTTTACCATAAAATTATGGGTAGGAAAATGGAGAAGCATAAAATAGTTATTGTACATTCTTATAGACATTCAATGATATTGTAATTGGAAAAGAACTTATCTCCAATCTGGTTTGGTTTCAGCGCTTAACAAATGATCATGGGCGTAGGAGGCCTGTAGAATCTCGTATCGTTTACTCCAGTCAGGTGAACTGACCTAAATTGGGAACCTTGGATTTCCTAATCTTATTTCCCCTTTTAAAATTGCCTAACTTTATTGAAAGAGAACGTGGGCCTCTATATCCGTTTGTTTATTTTAATGTGAGTGTACCTTTAATTTATTCGTGAACTTTTAGTTTGTCTTTGGTGGCGCTGAATAAGAATTTCAGGATCTTCGAAATTGTGGAACTTTTATAACTGTTCGAAATGCTACCATATCACATTCTGTAGACAACAAAGCATGTCAGAACTCAAATGAAAGCTTACAGTACGTAAATTAAATTGCCGTCAAAATACCTTCACAATTCTTATAATAAAAGTAAACACGATGTAATATTTCTCAACTTTATTTTGGTAAAGATCTCTACATGTTTCGGACAGTCTCACTCTCCATCAGCAGGATTCTTAATACTATATTCACAGCATTTGGTATTTGTCATGCTAGTTATGTTGCCTGTCTGCTAGCGAGATCGGGATGGAACTCCATCCCAACCTCGCTGGCAGACAGGCAACATAACTAGTATGACAAATACCAAATGCTGTGAATATAGTATTAAGAATCCTGATGATGGACAGTAAGTCTGTCCGAAACATGTAAAAGTTCTTTACCAAAATAAAGTAGATAAACAATGCATCTTATTGGCTTTTATTATAAGAATATATCACGATGCACGGTCCTCTGAATGTCAAAAATCTTCACAATTATGTGAGAAGCTGTGAGATGTCTATTACAGCGAATCATGAATATGCTATACCACTGGCCTACAGATATGAAGATGTGTCACTAATTACGTCACGCTTTAAGATGACTGAAACTATTCAGATTATTTGCATTAAATTGCACGAGACGCGTGAATTAAGTAATTTCCTCCAAAATATAAGCTTGTTTGGAATTTTACGCCATAAATGAAACTTTGTAGATACTGAGATTATAAATATTACGAAATTTTAGTTTTTTTTATCTATAACGCCATGTGGATTTGTGTAGTTGTGCCAAAGATTTGGCGCGTAAATTGAGGTATTAGAACCCAGTTATGTGTGCAGTCAGACTTCTTACTGTCCACTGTGGTTCATTACAGCATCTGTTAACGTAAATAGTGATTTAATAACACTTTTACCTAATTCTTGGTTGTTGCACTAAATTTTCTCTGTAAGTGAAAGTTGTGATAGTCAGGGATATGCCTTGGATGTTAATTTGATTATATAACGTTATTCTTAAAGCCTATTATTTAGAACGAAGCGTTAGAGCGATAAACGTCTTATTAATATTGTGAAAGTATTAATGAATATTAAAGAAATGTTACTGAAGTCGCAATACAGCACGAACTGTGCACATTAACTGTTACGTGCTGACAATAAAACCACACCGTCAGAAACTTTCCCTTGGTCATTAACAGTAAAAGCACTGGATGATATATGATTATTGCTTGTGGATGAAGGAGGTAATCTCTCTGTGGGCTTGTGCCTTTTCTAAATATTTCTCTACACTGTTAAAGGGATAAAAGTAAAATAACCTCAGTAGCAGATAGTGGATATGGAAATGATCTTAGGTTGCCCCGGCGGTGTATCTGTGTAGAGAACTCTGTACTTTTCTGGGCGAAAAGTTTGTGCGATACGGGGCTAGTAAATCGCTCACTGCTTTTATATAGAACTCTCCACCTCCCAAACAAAGTCTACCCGAAGCACAGCGCTTTAATGGCACCGTAGAGAAGTCCTTTTTGCAAATTATGAAAGGAAGAACTTAATGCGGAGTATATTCCGTTTTGTGCTGTTTCAAAATCATGAGAATACAACTGTCTTGATGCTGTTAACACTGAGTGAAAAAAAAGATATAAGATGGGTTAGTCATTATGAAAGGACGTGATACGAAACGACTGTCAATATGAAAAGAGAACAAACAGAAAATAAATTACAAACTCCCTTTTCTCGTGTCATCTAAATCCACTAGTTGCTGCTCTTCCTATAAACAAGTACTATACGTCAGTCAATAACACATTTATTTTATATAAAATGGTATATATGTCAGGGCGACATGTTTCGACCTAGTCGGTCATCCTCAAGCCCTCCAATGAAACAGACCCAAGAGTTGTTGGAGGGTCTAAGGATGACCGACTAGGTCGAAACATGTCGCCCTGACATATATACCATTTTATATAAAATAAATGTGTTACTGACTGACGTATAGTACTCGTTTATATGGTGTAACACTTCGGGATGGAAAACTTCAAATTTATTGCTGCTCTTCCATTAGCGTTTTGAACAGTAGCAGGCAAAACATTAACTAGGAAAAAATGCTATTTTAGTGAGAAATTAACAAAATATGACTGACGTACTTCAGTGGGGATGATTTAATTCTGTGTTTCAGGATAATTAATTCATGAAATTAAGGAATTGTATAAGACTCAGGTGTGTCATCCCCGTTGTGTGTAGAAAAGACTATTGGTGAGGTAAATATCAGTCATGAAAACACATCTACGGTAGTATGGATTTATGATGGTATTTAATAGCAAAAGTAACTAAATGTTTCGGCCAATAGCGGCCATCTTCAGGTTATTACAATTTTGCTCAAAGAGTATCATATGTATACCTATATTGCAATATAGGCTTATATATGTAGTTATTTTTTGCTATTAAATACCATCATAAATCCATACTACCATAGTTGTGTTTTCATGACTGATATTTACCTCACCATTAGTCTGTATAAGACTGTACGTGTTAATTTAAAGCGAATACGTTGCTAAATCCAGTGTGCTGTTGGCATGCTGGCTGTTTGGAAATTGCATTGTACAGCAAAAAAAAAATCCGAATTTCATACTTCCCAGCTTTGGGTCCTTTATGACTGAAACTGCAGAAAGTACTATTCCTGCGTGCATTTTCTGTCCACCTAACAGAATAATTATTGTTAAGCAAATTATCGAAATGAAGTCGCAGCGAATGACGAGTACCGTAGTAGTGACCGATATTTGATAGTTTAAATGAAACATCGGCTTTTGTCATTAAGCACGGGTAATGTAATTAATAGCATGTTACCAACGTACAGGAAATGAAGACAAACTTAATAAATTTGGTGCTGTACTAAAATATCGTGAAGGGTTGGCCTAATAGAGTTTGATAGGTGACAAATTCATTTAATATTTGTGGGTAACGTGGGAATTCCATACAGACTTTTGAACAGTAAATTACAGCATGCTACTACACCGTGTTGTTATAAAAATACCGTGAATTTTTGGTTCGATATAAGAGATTCGCTTTGAAAGTCGACGCAACGTCATATTGTCTGCGTGTCAGTAGTTGCCCCACAGTGTAGGTGTCGTTAGGGACATCCAGTAGAAACAAGAAAAGACGCGCTAGCATAACGACAGGTCTGTCTTCCCCTCATGCTAAAACCTGTATACGCCGGCTACCAGGATGCAAAACCATCAAATTAGCTATCTTATTTAAAGTTTAACTTGTAATGATAACTATGTTATTTTAAAATTTCAGGTAGGCTAGCGCGGTGGCAACGTGTCCTACTTGACAACGGCGATCTTCTGGGTTGTTACGCAGGGAGTAGTGGTAATTTCATACCGACGTTTCGGGACAACCAATCCGCTCCATCTTGAGGGTTCGAGAATCCAAAATTCTTTTAGATCCTTGAATCCTGAAGATGAGAAGAATTGGTTGTTTCGAAACATCGGTAAGAAATTAACATCACTCGCTGCGTAACAACGCAGAAGAGCTCAGTTCTTATATACGTCGTGCGGAAGTGTGGAATAACTGTCCTACTTGTTTTCCAGAGCTGTACTTTTTAAATGTCAGCCCGGAAAATGGCCCTTGACATTTCTGTAGAGTGTAATGTAACAGGCCACGATCTCCTCTCCTCGTCGAATCTGATATTAAGTGGCTGTTGTTGAATATTAACGTTTTCGACCATGTTACTGTTTAATCTATAGCGCGGCTATGTGTGTTACTTCGTGCATAGTCAGTAACAGAATACATCTAAATTCATCGTTCCGCACAAGACTTCGGCTGACGTGAATAACGTTGTAGTAACTCTCTGTATTGGTATATGTAAAAAAAATTAATATAATATTTTGTCTTCCTGAGAATGGTTCCATGACTCATGGAAATTTGTTGCAGGATTAAAACAGTCGTTGCATAACACTGCGAAAGGCGAATATTAGCTTCGCTTCGTCATGTCTGTCTGTACGTCTGTACGCCCGTTTGCCCGTCTGCGTGGAATAACTCGGCTCCCACAGGGCGGATTTTCATTACATTTAATATATGATTATTTTTCGAAAATCTGTCGAGAAAGTCCAAGTTTCATTGAAATCTGAGAACACCGATGGGTACTTTACATGAATATCGTTGTACATGTTTGATATGTCGCTAATTTCTTCTTAAAATGAGAAATGTTTCAGACAAAATTGCAGAGATAACCTTTTTGTCGAAAACTATGCCGTTTATGAGATAATGTGGAAAAATATTTTAGAACCGGACAGGCCAAAGTTGGCAATAAGGCGCATGAGAATTGCACGCTAGATACCTAAGGCTAAACACACGCTCTCAAAATACATAATACTTATTGCTTTTCCACTGGAACAATGCTTGCACGAGGGGCCTCAATGTTACGTTATACGTTCATTACCTGTTTTGTTATATGTAGCTTTCATAGTCTATGATATCATTAGCTCATGAATGAAATTAACATAATTTCACAAATTCATTCCAAATTCAAGTCAGTGACAGACACATGGTTGTTTTCTAAGATAGTTGACAAATACGGACCTTTACCTTGTAATATTCTGTTGATAAGGCCGTATAATCTGGTAGGTGTTTACCAACATTTCGGAGTACCCCTACTTGTGTACATTAGTTTCCTCCAAAACATTAGTAACCACCTAGTAGACTTTGTCTTGAGATAAACCAGAATGCAGTGGTCTGAATATTCATTTGTACTTACATTTTAACACGTTCTTCGCAGACTTTTAATTAGTCAGGTCTATCTGCCCGGAAGTTTGGTTACTTGTTCAATCGTATAATTATATGTAAATTAATTGGATATATGCATTTTACCAATAACTTCATTGTTAAGATACTTCTCATTGTTATTTATAGTTACTGATGTTGCGCTAAATTCACATATATTTTCGTTGGTGGAACGTGTACGACATTTGTTGATAACTCACGTTCCAGTTACTTATTTAAGAGCTTAATGGCATTGCATTCCGATATGACTGTGAAACAGAAGGATCATCCTCGTCCGTTAAACTGACTCTGTTTGTAAAGTTGAAATCAAAATTTAAAAGTTTATTCTGCATGGATAACGTATATAAAAATATTAACATTTCCAAAGCGCATTGTGTTCCGGTATAACAAGCCTTTTGTTCAGAAAATCCTGATTGCCTTGGGAATAGTAAATGTTTGATTTCCTTATTATAGTATTGATCATAATCTGTACATTAAGCTATATTGTACGTATCAACAAATATTAATGGTCAAAGCACATATTGAACCTCTAATATTACTCAGGCTTTTTTGTTTTAACGAAAGCACTATGCCAAATGGGTGATAAATACGCCAGATACTAATGCGTTCAAAAATAATTGCTAGAGCGCTGTGTGTTTTCCTGTCAAACAGACTAAAAAAATCTCTGGTACCCCCCCCCCCCGCCATATTCCGTTTACACTAACCTGTGCCATTCCACCAAATTTGAAAAGCCAAGGGTTTCTTCGGAAACCATTTCAGACAAAAAAATTTTTGTGGGGGCTGTTTTTTTTTCTTTGTAACAGAGTAAAAAAATCTCTGGTACCCCGCCCCCCCTGCATAATGCTGTTGCTCTCATCCGTGTCATATCAATCAATTAGAAAACGCCAGCGGTTCGTTCGACACTCAGTCAGACCAATAAATTGTTAGTAGTGTCACAAAACTGCTATCCACTCACGCACACAGAGTAAAGAAACTGTTTTTACCGAACGTGCAAGGTACCAACACTTTCCATGACATCTTTTTACTTTTCTACTGTTTTTCTGTCATAATTTTAGTTACAAATTGTGGATTTTTTCAAACACCATTAGGGAAGGTCTAAATTTATCACTTTAACTCCATTCAAGTGTGCATGAATTTATTACTATTTCAGTAGAGTGCGTAGATATTTATTACATAGTTCGTATTCGAGTTCAACACGATTCGTTAATGGAAGCGATGCACAACTTTCAAGTACTGTCTGTCGTAGTCTTCCCTCACTCGGCGATAGCTTATGTTGTTTCCTCCAATTTATTTCCCTTTCCATGACGTCAGATAAAACGTAATGATGTCTATTTTTATTCTGAGTTACCTTTTTCCCACTGCGACATGAACGTGTCGAAATTCATTAAAGAGGAAGGCGTAATCCTTTGGTTCCAGAATTTGTTAAATCCTTCCAATCGACAGCCGCTATATAACTGGTCGTTAAATTAATACATGAAGAATTGAAATGAATTATTCTTACGAGCTGCAGTGGCCAACACAGAATGTGTGAGAATGTAACGTCACAATTAACATATCAGTTAAGAAAGATCAGCAATTTGTCCTGCCATTTACTTCTGATGTCCTGTTAATCGGTTGAAGACGAGAGGAGAAAGTGAGAGCAGTAAGAAGCAGTAGAAGGTAGGTGAAAGATCAGATAGTGGGAGAAATGAAAGACAAAACTCCGGAAGAGGAAAAAGAGCTTCAAACCTTTAGGAATCTTCTAGGCCTCGTCTGTCCATCCTTCTGATTGGAGTAAAATGACAATGACATTAATATGATTAAAATTTGAAGTAAGAGGTTGGGGATTTTGATTTATTGGTTCATGTAAAATTGGTTAATTTCATAAGAAGTTCGGCACGAAGTAATGCCTCCTGTTATTTTACATTAACCCGTCATCCTACCGTTCTACTCGTCATGGCCTTAGTGGTTGATAAACTCTTTTTATCAAATCAAGAATCTGGCTGTACTTTTTTAATACGCGTCATGAATATTAGCTTGCATGATTGAATATCTGTACGTAGGATCAAAATGTATTGCAGAAACGTTAACTTCTGTTGGATACCTGTCTTCCATTTGATTAACATAACTGAATAATCCAATTACACAATCATGTGTACGTGTCGGTGCTGTATTAATACATTAAGAAAGCGATTTTGACACATATTAAAAGATGAAATACATCCTTAAAATCTTTTTGTCTGTGTTCCACAGTACACCCGCAGCGTAGCACATGATATGTCTCAATTAAACGAGGTTTTTAATTTGAATTCAACATTCTTGTGACAAATAGCTCTTTGATGTTATTCTCTTTTGAGATGGGTTTATACGGTACGACAGTAACAGAGTGGATAGTAGCTCGAGAGTGCAAGAGCTGGTCGCAGCAGGTGTTGTGAGAAATGGAGCACAGCATGCTTAAAAAGTTCTCCTTTGCCGCCCAGAAATTAATTACCTTTTGTTGTCTCCGCGTAAGACATCGGAATATTGTCAGGGGGATTGAGGAATAAATTAAGGCAGAAAACAGAAGTGTTTGCTTGAACGTAGTCCTCCGGCGAGGCCTTTTTTAAAATACTGGTGGAGGTGGAAATTTGATGCCAGAAGTAGACTATGCCTGTAGGCTTAGCGCATCTTGCAACTTAAGACAGTTTCTCATTGCACTCTTTTAGCACAGTTATAAACTTACCGGCTTCTAGTATGACAGCAGGAATTGCAAGTCGTTGAAGGTTAGAGCGTGTATTATACCCACTCAGTATGATAGTATGTAACTTAAAGACAGTGAATTCAATCACCAAATGAGAGAAAGAGAATCGTCAATCACAGTGAACAGAAACACTCTCCATAGTCAGTGGTAGTTTTCTGTTTAAGCTCTTCCCTTGGGATTCCCCAGGAAGGACGAGAGTAATCATATCCAGTTCGTACTTGCTTGTTGTATTGTTTCAATTACATTTTCAAGCTAACACAAAACAATTCTTCTCTTTAATTGTGTCCTATAATTGTTGCGTAAGGATTTTTCTTTTAAATTTTCCCAGCGACTCTGTATTTCTTTTAATATAGTGTTTCACCGGACAAAAGATACCTACATAATTTTATTTGATAAACCTGAAAAATAAACCACTCATATGGGAGGATAATAATAAAGAGCATCTTAAAGAAAAATTGCTTAATTTTGCATCTTGATTCGTCTGGGTCAGGATAAGTTGGGACAAGTAGTAGATTCTTTTGGATTTCTGGTTCCATAAAGGCAAGAAATGTGTATAATGGATGAACGACTGTTAAGTTCTCAGTGATGGAGTTTATCTAAGTGGTCAGCATTTCGCCCTAATTTAGAAGTGTAAACTACAGCTACATAAACATAAGCGTAAGAAGTGTTATGGTTCAGAAGGAACCGGAATCTTAAGTACATAGTTATTGCACCCTTAGCAAAGAAGTGTCACATTTAAGTATACCACAAATACAGCGACTTGTTGTGAAAAGAAAGGAACTGACAGCAACGGCAACTAAATAGAAGTACAGACTTGGCATATACCGGTGTTCAAGCATTAGTTTGGGTAGTATAACACTTTAGTTGTGAGATCTTTCTACTGAGACTGTACTTTAAATTACTGTTAATTTTATGCATAGTGATTGACCTGTTACTGCATATAGTTTCTACACACATTCATAGATATCATATGAATACAAAAATGTGTACTTCGAACCGTAATAAGATAGTGAATATGACATACGCAAGTTATGAAAGGCGGCTGTCGTAGCGAAATCTGAACTGTTACCTGACCATATTTAAGGGAACTAAGAAAAATTCCGAAACACTGCAGTCATGGTATCCGGTCATCAGACTGGGATCTGAACCCATGACCTTCCGAATACAGACAGGATATCTTCCCACTCTGGCGCCATATTTGGTACGATAATTTGATAGTTTTGCTTTCGAAAGTAACTTTTCGTATCGACAAATTAATAAGAATTTTCACAGAAACAGCAAGCTTTCTGTACATTTGAACTGCAACCGTAAGGAAGTAATTAATATTACGATACCCACAGGGCCTAAAGTATAATCTGGAAGGGGGCAAGCTTGAATGGTTGGAAGACTAGTAACCGAGTAATATTATTACTGCATATATTATACTGTGAACAAAGTTCGCCCTTAGACATTAAATCTGTTTTCTCTGAAAAAATACAGGAGTTAAGAACATTGACTCGGCACATAATATTTCGGAGATGAATGAAGTCGCTCAAATCCAAATCCTAAATAAGTCCCGAAGAAAGACCATGTACTGACACTATCTTCCAGTTGTATATAACAGTAAAGTAGACTTGCAACTATTTTTTCCTTTCCAGGCGAAGAAAACATCGAAGTGCAAGCTTAGTTAGAATGACTGTCCCAGGAAACTAGAACACCATTATTATCTGAATTATAAATCCATTCTGTGGCTTTTAATGGTGTTTTGTAGTATTTCCTTGATTTGTTTGGAGTTTGGTGGCTCGATGGACATCTTGTCTGAAGAAGGCTGGGTGGGGTGGCAGCTGCATGGGAACTTGCCATTAGCAGTTATTTGTATTCATTGGAAACTTGGCAGGGCGGAAAGTGAGCAGCGGCTGCTGCCGGCGCTGTCAGTAGGGGGTGGCCCTATACAATACGACATCCAGAATGTCGAATGAGAGGGATACGTGTGAAGCACGGCGCAAGTCCTTGTTGTCTTAAAAGTTTCTAAAGATGTTTGTTGCTACTGCGTAAATGCTAATTGAAAGGAGGGTGAAATAGGCGCTGTCATTTTAATTAAAAAGTGCAATTGTTTTTATCACTGGTTTTTGTTTTGTCCGTAGATTATTTTTTTTCATTTAACCCAAAACTGTTGTACAGAACCGATAACATTTCAAGAAAGTGCCTGTCTCTTTTCCGCAACATAGAGCTCTTAGATGAAGATCGTTATTATGTCTTCGGATAGTGTCATCTATTTCTGTTGTTATTGTCTTTGTTCTTCTTGATTGTCTCGGTTGTTCTAACACTTTCGATGTTACTTTCTAGCATTCAAAATGGAAATATCTTTAGAGTATGGGGTATGAAGACCATGACAGTACCAATTTTGTTATTAATACAACTCGATGATTCAAAACGGAGGGTGGCGCTGTAGTGTACAGCTTAATAACAGCAGACTTTTGAAATGTTTTTTTTAAGTTGTAGTTCGTGCCTCATAGAAAACACCAGCAACTTTAAATGTACTCTGTTTACAAATTCTCACGTTTTTTAATGTTTAAGCAGTTGGTACGTATAGTAAGTACTAAGCTTCAAGTAGTTTAACACAAGTTACTTGCTGTCTCTGTCCTAATCTTTTATTTCCGTAAGTGATTACATTATTAATTTGATCATTATTAGTTAACTTTACGGACTTGCGTACCTTACTATGATGCAAAGTTTCCCTCACCAGTAATTAATTAAGGTGTCACATTTGCCCTGAATGTGCAACACCACGCCCAGTAACAAATCACAGGTAAGAAAGTTACACGGCGAAGAAATTTCTAAAATTTGTCTATAGATTTTTTTGGAATAGTCCTATGAATTCAGTGTTAGTATGAACTGACTGAACATTTCTTACTTTTATTATTTTGAAATTGCGTAATTTGTATCACCGATCAGCGTAATTCAACGCGGACACTTAAATAATCGAATAATAATAAATTAATTGTATGTAGTAAGTCAGATGGTTTTTCCGAAAAAATATTCCCACTTGTTAAGTTTGCTACCCTATTACTCCTCTTTGTGGCCAGAATAAAGAGAAAGATACTTCATCGCAGTAACTGCACTAGAATAGCTTCCGAAGGAGTTCTCGAAAAATGACACGTGTTGAAACGTGTGCCAAACACTGACATAAACTAAACACTGCAAAAATTGATCTCCACAGTCGGGAAGGGAGTTGCTTGGGGAAGTTTTGCTTTCTTGTTGCATTTGAGGCGGTTACTGCCATTCAGAATAAGGCAGTACTTTGTAACAGTCCATCTTGTGGTTGGAACCAGATGCAATATATAGCTTGAATGAGTTCCTTAACGAAATGAAGGCACTTAATCTCGTTTAATAAGAGACGGTCTGTCTGGCGTAGAAACAGACAGGGAAACCTTACAGAGAAGCCTTTATCTAGGCATTGTAATGTCTAGGACAGCTGCGTCTCGTTGAACCAGTTCCCTAGCTACAAAATACTAAATAGGATTCCTTTTATAACCGTATTAAATTAAAAGGCCTAAATTAGCTTGTTAGCTTGTCATTAAATTACTGATTGAAACTGGAGAATGAGATGTGGATCGCAAGGAGCACTGAACCTTTGTTCTTTATAAAATCCTTGTTGACAGTTTTCTGCCTACAAATGGAAAGAACCTCACTCCCTTCCCTTTACACCACAGTCTTATTTTTCTGGTACCATGTTGCAAGTCATCGTTTTTCTTGTTAGATCCAGTGTAGCTCGGAGGAAATGGTATGGGGAGTAATTTAAGAAAAATGAGTGCAAAGTGCTGATCGTAAACATATTTGTGCATTTGAAGTGTTCCGTATTCCGTGCACTAATTAGAAGTTTACAGTATATGAAAGCCCAATGAATGCACTTTAATTTTATTTATGTATTCTTATTGTAACGTCATCACCCACATGTTCTGGCCAGTAATCCGGCCATCTTAAGTGCGATTTCTTGAATACAGTTTTAATTACATGTGCCTTTTAATATTGTGAAGTGAATCTGGTACATTCAATTACAGTTCGACCTATCCATATATAAATATATTTTCTACGAGATTTCCTGGGAAATTAACAATAGTCACTCAAAGCGATTTCATGTTATGGCACTACATATGCCTACCTATTTCTAATACAGGCAGAAGACCAGCTCTCCTTAACTGAGTCTGTCAGTGCCGTGTCGCTCCACTCCATCTTTCATCTCTATATTTATTATTGGTCATGTTGACCTATCTCATTTACCGGCTCATAATTTTAGTATATAACTTACAAAAACGGATTGGCTGAACTAAACAAGATACACCCTTTATTATCCACCCCATGGTGCTGCGGCCCAACGCCATGGCTTCCTCATTCTTGAGGTTTCTAGATCACACACAACGACGCATCACAGTCGGTAGGACTCCTCTGGACGCGTGATTAGCGCGTCACAGAGAACTCTACCTGACAACACACAACACTCACAACAGACAGACATCCATGCCCCCAGTGGGATTCGAACCCATAATCTCGGTAGAAGAGCGGCCGTAGACCTACGCCTTAGACCGTGCAGCCATTGGGACCGGCCACACACTTTATACGGCACGTATAATTCCTTTATATGGGTGTTACTTCTTACAGGCAGCCAGTGTAAAACTTAATCCAATGATTGTGCATTTCTTACCTGCGTAACTATGTCACCTCATATAATAAGCCAGTGCTGCACTGCATCAAACATGACGCATATGTTACCTTCAAAGAATGTGACGTCTTATAGACGGCCGATTTTGTACAGGATCCGACGTGCGAGTGCTGTGGGGAATGCACTTCATACAAGTTGACTTTTAGGTGTCGCGAACAGGGCTAGACTCCAACTGCTGTTCATTTTGTTGGCTCTTAGACTTAATTACACGCTGAATTTAATTTCCATAAGCCAACAAATTCGCCTGACCGCAGCAGACAAGCGAACACTCGCCTGACAAGCAGACAAGTCCGTCCGCCACCCTGGCGGGGAGAAATACCAACTTCGAGTTTAAAAGGAATACAGGGTTGAATCCATCTTCGTTTATTTGTTTCGCTTCTGAACTTTAGTATGTGATGAATTTTGGAAAAGAAGAAATATATGTGAAAATGTAGCAAAGAATATTCCGTATTTTACAGACGCCGGGAATATATTTCAGTATCATCAATAGAAGGTCAATAGAGCTAGCCACATTATAGGTTGACATCTTTAAAACCTGTTTCTTTGAAATCCACTTTAATATTACCCTATAATCTATATCTTAGTCTCACAATCGGTTTCCCTCTATTAGGGTGTCCATATATATACGTGGCAACGTACACATTTCTAATATCCCCATGAGTCCTACACCCCCGCACCTTACCCTCCTTGGTTAGCTTTTTCCCTACACATTTTTCTGTGACACAAACAGTTTTTAAATTTTATTATTGAACTCCAGTTGTGATACGTATGTGATAATATAGTTACAGTTTAAGACATTTTCGGGTGTGTTTTTAACATTCAATTTAGGCGTCTAACTGAAAAATAATAGCTGAATTAACGGCTTATGAATTAACTGACGGAAAGAAGGTTGTTGGTTTTTTAATATGCCTATTATTTTGGTGTGCAGGTTATAATTAGAAATGACGTGATCGATAGTCTGTCCTCACACACCAATTTCGCTCTCATCCTGATAGGATGTGAGTCCAGGTTGCTCAGTATTCACGGACTAATTGCATGGACCCTCATTATTACTGCTGACACGCACGAGACACGTGAGAATCCTCCACACGCACGGGATTTGCTCCTGTACAACAGCGCCCTCTCCTCCCGCTCCCTCATCGGTCATGTCAAAAGACAGGTTATTAGAATAATAATAAAGCCATGAACTAATCTAAGAGCGTAGGTCGCCCGTCCGACATGACTTCTAGATGTTTGGAAAACTGCAGGGCATTGTGCGAGGATCAAAGCAAAGTAAATGGAGACAAGTTAGTTATGAACGTCACGTTCCGTCGGAAGTGAGTGTACAGGTACTCCATGAAAGAAGTGGGTGGCTACTAACGCGATTTGCTTGGGATACAAGTGTTAACACCTGAAAGTGAAATCGCACAATTCCACTGACAGTCGGATTGCACATTTCACTATGTAGCAGACTGTTAATATCACATTCATGACTGTAAGATGAAAATTTCGGGATACCATCATAAGCAAGTATGCTGCTCCTACTACTACTGCCACACTTACTACTACTACTCTACTACTACTACTACTACTACTACTACTACTACTACTACTACTACTGCTGTTAGTACTACCACCACCGCCACTACCACTACCACCACCACTACAACTACAACAACAACAACTACTACTACTACTACTACTACTACTACTACTACTACTACTACTACTACTAGTAGTAGTAGTACAGCTTCTACTTACTACTACTACTACCACTACTACCACCACCACCACCCCTGCTGCTGCTGCTGCTGCTACTACTACTACTACTACTACTCATACTACTACTACTAGTAGTACAGCTTCTACTTACTACTACTACTACTACTACTACTACCACCACCACCCCTGCTGCTGCTACTACTCTTACTACTACTACTACTTACTAACACTACTACCACAACTACTACTACTACCACTACTACTACTGCTGCTATTACTATTACTACTACTATTACTACCACCGTTGCTGCTACTACTACTCCTACTACTACTACTACTCATACTACTACTACTAGTAGTACAGCTTCTACTTACTACTACTACTACTACTACTTATACTACTACTAGTAGTAGTACAGCTTCTACTTACTACTACTACTACTACCACCACCACCACCACCGCTGCTGCTGCTACTACTCTTACTACTACTACTACTACTACTACTACTACTAATGTTAGGGAATACAGAAACTGACTAGGAATGAAAAGATGTAATGGAAGATATTCATGTTTTTCCACACCGTCTCCCTACAATACACGATTTCTTACTGTCCTGCAATATTAATATCTTGTGTTATCAAATTTTCGTCTAAAACGGAACAGGGAAATCTTCCGTCAGTTTGTGAAACTACAGTAACCAAGCCTTGTCTGTAAATTGCGTTCAGGACAGTGACTACCTGATACTCAATTAACGGAAATCTTTCTTATCATTGTATGTTACGTAATGTTCCTATATCACAAAATATTTATGCATCGTTTTTCCAGCAGGGTTACTTATATTTACAGGTACTATTTCTGTCTGAGGGGAGATGTTTCGTTCCCTACAATTACAAGCTCATTTTACTGTCATTCTGACCAATGCGCATGTTGCTTCCAGTATCAATATTTTCAATGGTGTACGTAATTGTAACCTATCACATAACACGGGAATGTTGATGGTACTTGTTGCGTCTGTTTAGTTAATAAATCCTTCTGCGATCTGCATCTTTCGTATATAAATTAGTTTTCTGTGTAGTTGGAAGTCCTTCTGGTGGACACGTGTCTAATTTCTTACTGTATTTTCTTGCTGTATAATAAAAATAACACTCTTGTTTACGCGTGAACAGACTGCTATCTATTCGTTGGATTGGATCAGAAATTTCCCATTAACCAGACAGTGGTACAATTAATATTTTCATCTGTAGGTGTCTGTCAGGCATCAAAAAATCCATGTTCGATTTGTCGACAAAATTTCCTGCTAAGAGAGCTTCCATTTTGAAAATTTGTGAGAAAATAAATGACCATTATATATTTATAGACGATAAGTATTGATCTATTACACGTTCAAAATATTGTCTCACAATATTCCTAAAACCCCTAAAAAATGTAAGTTTAGAGTATAGGACATCGATAACGATTTTGTGTGTTTTATCCTAATTACTACTAGTCGGAAAATGTAAGAAATTAATTTAACGTTTGTTCGTAAATCCTATAGAAATTTAAACGGGAATATTTCGCATTTATCACCGCTATGATTTCCACAGTTACCCTTTGCATTTCACTCTTTCACTGCAGAAGCATGACATAAACAATTTTAAACACCTTGTTACATATGGTGGTGCTACCTATGAATACGGACTTATTAGGAAACATCGATGTGGCAATAGCGTTCGAAATACAGGAAGCCCAAACACTGCTTCGGTACTACTTCGCTTATGTAACTGTACCATGAAGAAATACTTGAGATACGGGGACAGAGTAACGACAAAATTTTAATTATTACGCTTATATATACGTATATGGGCCTTGTATATGTAACAGTAGAGATTTTTAATAACTGTCAGTCATTCGTTATATTCTGTTCACGATATTACAGTATAATGAAATGAGGACGGAAACATAAACTGAGCTTGCCAAAGTCGCTTAGGTTCTAACGGAGAAGTAACGATTTGATGTCAATTTATTCTAAATTATGAAAATTCCCAGGTTATTTTTTCACGTTATGGGTATTTTAGCGGAAAATCTGTTCCCTGTCTCAGCAATGTGCGCCATATGTTCAGCGGCTGCCACAAGCTGTCTATTGTTCTCAAATATTTGATGCCCTGTAGGCCAGTAAGAGATTATAATATCGATGGATTCGCAACGGATTTTGCTGGACATCCTCCTCCCCAACCTGCTCTTCCGAGCAATAATTCTCGTCACACACGTGTATGTGACAAGTTCGACCAGCCGGCTACCCATTCATTATCGCATTACATACCACAGGGTGTTATAATATTTGGAATGTTTTAGTGGTGAGAACATGGAATCAGACTCAGATATACATATAGTAGAATATTTTTAATAATCACACAAAACGTTAACCCTTTAAAGCAAAGTGTAAAAAATATGTACCTCGTTTTTTAATATGCATAAGCTCTGCATTTGGTCCTCGCTCTCTGTTTAATCCTTATGTTGTCCTTGTGATCATCAGAATACAAATAGATTGATTTTCCAGTCGGGTTTAAAGGTAAAATTAAGTTGATTTATTTCTAAAGTTTGTGCTTCTAACTTATAGAATGCAGTCTGACTCCAATTGAAGGAAGAACTGTACAAGGCTGTACAGGAAGCAATCGCTGTTCACAATAAAAATAACATGAAGCACGTAAATACACTGTGTTGACAGAATGCATAGTTCTTTAACGCAAAAGCTGTTGGTAAATACTGAGACATTTGGCTTTAAAGTTCGAAACAGTGTTAATTGGTTTGTCCATGTAACGGAGATACAAAGTTCTTAGTTCAGAGAGGAAGTGAATTTTTCATGTATTATTTAAGCTACTGGCTAGTTTAAGATTGAGTATTTTACCCTCTACTCTTTTTCTTTCATTCTGGTTGCTGATCGATCAGATCTGTAGTATTTACTCAGTCGAAGGAAAGCACACGAAACAAGTGCATGTACAATGAATCTGCACATTTTAAGCGCATTCGCAAAATTGGAAAGAGGGACTATTATCTTCATCATTTCTGTCCATTCGTCCCTCCGCCCATCCACATGGAACAACTCAGTATTATTCAAGAACTGTGGAGGAAATTAAAATTTCATTATAATCTGAAAAGAATAACAGTTGCTTTACACAAAGATCTATATACATTTATGATAATATCTCGCTCAGTTCTTCGCAGAATGAGAGATGTTGCCCACAAAATTTGTAGAGAAAATCAAAACACACTTTTTAGGTTCGACAACATTTTTCGAAAATCTTGCCGTTCATGAGATAACGTTTAAAGATATTTTAGAGCCGGACAGGCCACATATCGCAATACAGCGCATGAGCATTGCATGCTAGATACCTAAGTCTATAAACACACGCTTAGAATATGTAATACTTACTGTTTTTTCTCTGTAACAATGGTTGCACGAACGTGTCTCAGTGTTAGTGCACATGTAAGCTACAGTGCCTGTCTTGTATAAAATACAACACATGTTCATAAAGACTATCACCTATCCTATTTCAACGCCGGACTGCTGAATAGAAATCAGTTTGCATTCAGACGTTGTAGCGACTGGCCGACTCCATCGTGGTTTTCCTCCTTCCTAGACCAGATTCTATGTTCATACCCAAACTCTGCGTCGCTCCGTGTGCTTCTCTTGCAGCCTCCGCAAATCATCTTCGTAATTTCGTCCCGTGTTGCCGTCCGAAATTTATTATTACAAATTCGGCTCTATTTCAGCCCTCCTAAAATGTAGGCCAATGTATCAAAATTCGGCGTAAATATAGTAACTGCTCAACTTTTTTTTTTTGTTTTGCAAACTAAAAGATTAAACTTATCGTCGCTTTATATTCGTAACTTGCCGGCCCTCTGCCTTGCCTCCGATTTACCTGCACCAGAGGAACGAGCAAGCACTGCCGTCAGAGATATAAAACTTTCTTTTTTACCGTAATAAATGTAGTGACCTTTTCACAATATCGTCCTGCTTTGTTTATTATTTCTTTCTGTCTTATTTTCATCCTTCAGAGGATTAGAAACAAGTTTTCTGGAAGTTGAGACTTCTTGACTTAAATTTTTGTACTTATGTCTTTCTCATTTTGTCTGTAGTTTTCACAAAATCTGAACTCATATGTAAGCATTGTTTTGTGTACACATACGGATGCAAAATACGACAGAATTAACGTAACGTAGACGGGCACTCCGTAATTCGTAAGGTGCGCTCTGTTAATACGCTGCCTACCAAATATTTTACACTGGTAAAAAATTCCAATACTTATTTGTAGAGACGTGAGGCTATTTTTATAAGACAGTACTAGTGAAGTTTTTACCGTGGCTGTTTGTTTTCACTTCATTATATTCTCTTTTGCTTAAAGCATTTTCTTTGTAAAGCTTTGTATGAAGTGAATATGTTTAATGCACACATGTCGGAAATATTTATGCCTTCATATATGATGCACTTTCGCGATGCAGTACCAGGGAATTTCTATCGTTGCCAAAAGCCACCGGGGTTCAGAGGCACGCAACCTGGATGGGTGGGCGGTCCGTGCGGTTTGTCACCCTCCCTGACCATTGCTGTCTCTGATAGTGCAAAGTTTGCGAAGTACGGTTCATGTCGCACAACTAGATTCGTAGCCCTGACAGAGGTGGCGGGTGAATCCCCATCCTTGTGGGACTTCAGCAAAATTATACTCTCCTTGTTAATGTATAGAAGGGGAAACAACAGGCGCTTAATGCTGTAAACTACAGTCTGATTAAAATGTACCTTCGTTAGTGGTAGACAATATCAGTACACGTACTTGTTTATAAAGGGTTGAATTTTTGGCACTTGACAATTAAAATTCCCATACGTACGTTCAAAAGCATTTGCCGTGTTAATTACACATCTGCATTTTTTATCACTGAATATTTACTTTAAGTCTCTTCCTTTAAGAAAAATTATTCGTTTTGTCCCAGACATATGAAACTAGGTACTGGAACCCATTAGTCCCCACCCCCACCTTCCTGTTCACTGTGGAACTCTCTTTTAAAATAAAATACGGAACACTAAATTTTAAGCCGAACTTACTGTTTCAGTACTCCTAATGAAAACGGCGTGTAAATGTGAATATATGAATGTGAAATCAGGGTCTAAATTACGTTAAAGATAAAATATAATGTAGATAATACAAATTATCTCTCTTGTTTGCAAAAAAAGGTCTCCTTTCCCCGTCGGTATGGAAATTATTTCTACGTTTATAACGTTGACGAATTGTTACGTACGACGCAGGATATTTAACGCACAACACAACAGAATGACGGGACACCGCTTGGAAATCAAAATATTTTAAGTCCTTTACCTTTAATTTTAAACAACAATTAGAACTTGAAGAAACTCGAAAGGAAACTCTACATTATATGTAACATTTTATTTTGAATTTTAAGTTGAACCCATCTCTTGTGAATGCTACATGACAGCGATGAATGTCACACGTTTCAGGTGTACAGATTGTACTTTTGGTAATTTAATGCCAGGTACTTCTGAATGACTGTATTCAAACCTGAGCCTACTGTATATTCCTGATTATGTAGTGCCAAGGGAACTCCTTCCGGTACAGGGTAAATAACTTGTTTTGTTTTACTTGTACAGAACAAACGGATTCTCCAGTTCTCTTGGTATGACCTGATATCGGAATCATTCTGTTTCTCTAATTGTAATGTCTTTCCTGCATCACATCCTTTTTAGATAGCAGGATTATCCTTGTAAAGTGTGGAAATAAGTCGTGAAAAATGAAATTGTAAGAAATGTGGTACTCTTGAAACTGAAGGGCGGAAATGTTATTGCCTGCATAATTCAGTAATTAGCTGCTGCTGCTGCTGCTGCTGATGCTGCTGCTGCTGCTGCTGCTGCTGATGCTACTGCTGCTGCTGATGCTGCTGCTGCATAGCTTTCACTGCATAATTGATACGTTATTAATATAACAGAGACATAATGCCTCTGGATCACTCTGACTGATACGCTGTTAGACGCTTTTGCTCCTCAAAGCTCAACTGTAATTCAATTCAGGAGGGTGCCTGCTCCCTGAGACCACACGCCCTGCGATGTCGCCACAGTCGCGAATTTTTGTGTGTCCATACGTAAAATAATGTAACTAACTCCACGAACCAGAGTCCCATGGAGAAGCCAATGGGTCCTCAATTGAGATTTTCTTTATGTGAAGGTCCGGAAACATGTACAAAGTTCAAGGCGCTAGCTCCTCTCCTGAACCAATCAGAAACCTCCTACACCATTTCTTTAAGATCTAATGTAATATAATCCTCCCATCAACCAAACTTTCTCCTGCATTCAATTTTCCCCACAAAAACCACCGTCCATGACCCACTCTTCGCCCAGCCCTTTCCATCAGTTTGCCCAACGTGAAAACGCCTATTCGGTGAGCAGTAAAAATCATGAAAGTCTTCACCTTGCCTTTTTCTGCAGCCTGTTGTCACTTCTTATTGGCTTCAAATACCTGAGCACCCTGTTCTGGAACACTCTTAGCCTACGTACCTCACCTTGTATGTACGAGAGACTATCTCACACCCACATAAAACAACAGGCAGAGTTTTATTTCCGTGTGTTCTAACTTTCGTCAGTACATATGTGTTCCTGTACTCACGCAAATGCGGATGTTGGCAAGGGACCTGTCTTGTTCGCTCCAAGTTTATCGATATTACAGTCTGGTAAACTAGAGAACTACACAGGAACAATGGCAAAAATCTCAAAATCGCGGGTCACGAGGCTGTTCAAAATTACACAGTAAACTTAATATGAGTCATGTTTACCCCCCCCCCCCCTTTTTTTACCGATTTAGTTTTTCCGAAGGAAGGCAAATTAAAATATTAAAAGAAAAGTTTGCCCCTTAATTAAGGGAAAGAAG
>Ga0123352_10002366_pt1 | contig 26179 bp, 14 predicted proteins | sample TergutLab28metaG_FD_89700 | JGI IMG/M metagenome (GOLD analysis project Ga0123352, IMG submission 89700) | Labiotermes labralis P1 segment gut microbial communities from Petit-Saut dam, French Guiana - Lab288 P1 | ecosystem: Host-associated > Arthropoda: Insects > Digestive system > Gut ...
GTATTAGGCAAAAAACGGGAGTACAGAACATAGTAAAGGAAATAAAACAGTACCAGAAAAAGTGGCTACAACACTTACAGAGGATGGACACAAACAGACTACCAAAACAAGCACTACAATATAAACCAAAAGGACGAAGGAACATAGGACGACCGAGGGAGAGATGGAGGGACCAACTTCAGCTTGAGGATCAAGGAACAGGAAACACACCTAACCCTTCAGGAACATGATGATGATGATGAAAGGTTAAACAACGCCAGTGCTTGTGTCTCTTGAGGTAACAGTTCGATGCTTGGAAAAGAGGCTGACCATTCTGAGATTTTTTTTAATCATTTTACGCAATCCGTCCAAGTTAATTCTGTTGATTTAACAGTGTTGAAAACATACTATCTAGTTTTGAAAGGGACGAGAAAAGAACAGCTTGCGCAAAAGTCTTCATTATCTGAAATTAAAAGCTGCATGTGAATGGATAATACGTGGCCGCCCATGAAGGAATTTGAAGCCTCATTTTCATCCAAATTCTACATAAAAGTCAATTTCCTACCTCATATTAAACACACCGCGTTTCAATTACAAAGACGAACATGTTAATGTTGCCTGGGGAAATAATTAACGTTTATTGTGAGAATCATACGTGGCACGTAAATACAGTGCGTAGGCAATGCAGAGTTTATATTGTTAAAGTTGGCTGTATACACACTTAACCGCTCTTGTGATTTGAAGGGTTTAATGGAAGTTTACTTGTGATTTCACTATAGATGTTGGCGTGTTACTTGTGTGCATTATGCAATATCAGAATGCTACATATACGGTTTACTTTGTTACAGATCTGAAGGAACGCTTGATTTGGTCTGTGATAGAAGATTGTAAAAAAGGGGAACACATTGACAAAAGGTGAACCGTAAGCAGACGACAAGACCACAACAGTTTCTCGTAATCAACGAGAATTGCGTCTCGCTCAGCACGAGACACAAGTCCCCCCACTCTACCGCTGGTGGCAAGCGACTACGTTCAATTCTCTTGCCATTCACAGACAGGCAGGCGCAGTAGCGCAAGCCGGAGGAAAGTGCAGCCGATAATGCGTGACATGGTTAGCAAAATGGCCGAGCTGACGTTCGAAGCTCCGTTGGCGCAATTTGAAGAAACAGAAGACTGGGGAGTAATGCCAGGTGAATTCCAGCAACACCAGATAACAGCTACATCTATAATTGGCGGCGAAGATAATTTCATTCATCAGGATGCTCGAAATTTCAATAACTTCAGCAAGGAGACTGCGTTGTTGTCAGCAACAAACAACGGCATAGTAGTGTTGCCACCACAACAATTGAATGACAATGACGCGGTGTTACAAACTGGTCAACAGTTGTCTGCTCCAGAGCAACAACCAACAGTTCAGAATCAGCAGCAACAAAATATTGTTGGGCATCCTCCACATTTGGTCGGTGGTGGTAGTGGATCAGAGGTGTCATCAGTAGCTGATAATTTCACGGAGACCTTTTCAGGATCATTGGAAGATCTTGTTAATACATTCGACGACAAGATTACGCGATGTTTCTGTAATTATGATGAGTCTGTGGAGAAATTAGCACCGGTCCAGGTTCGAACCCAGGAGGAAATCATGAACGAATGCCAGTGAGTATTACTCTTTCATGTTTTTTTTTTTTATTGTAGATATTAATGTTCACAGTCTTCACAGGATACGTGGTATGTTGTTGAGGCTCAGGTTTTAGAAACATGCTAGAGCGAACATTATTGATTACCGACTGGTACAAAGAATTGTCGAATGAATACGCCGATATTTGGGGTTCTCACGTCAGTAAATGTTGAAGAGAGCGGTTTTGTGGATTATGGCATAGTTTAACTTCATTCTGTGATTAAAAGTGTTTCGGATGAGCCTGTTGCCTCCTTTTTTCAGGGCATAAATGCGTGGAGGCAGCAGGTTTATTCGAAACCTTGGTCGAAATTGTGGGTATGCCTTTCAGTTACAAATAAAACTAATAAGTGTTACGGAAAGTGGAAGGCTCTTTACATACACACAGTGTTAACAACTGATGTCTTGCACAATTTGTCCATAGAATTAGCTCATGTTAATTCAGAACTTGACGGTTCCATTTTCATTGAATACAGGACACTTAATCTCCCCAATCTATATTGTTGTGTTGGGACTTCAGAGATAGTATAGTGACTATAGTAGACCGAGGGAGCGGGATTCGATTCCTGGAAGGAACAGAGATTCTTTCGTCTACATGAGTCCGGATCTTATCACGGGGCCACCCAACCTGTACTATTTGGTATCTGTGGCTGTTTCTCCGTCTGTAAAATATACAGACCATTCGCCTCCATTTCGTAATTACGCAAAGAATTTTTGGAGCGGTGCCTGCATTTCGTTCTTAGGAATGCAGTTATGCTAAAGACTAGTTTACAGGTTAATTTTGCGAGATGTTTTTATATCCCCCCTCCCGCCATCTCAGAGATGGTGGGGGCGGGGAGGTGGTTGTGTTTAGAACAGGATGCTGAGGAGGCTGTTTGGACCAAAGAGGCAGGGAGTTGTAGAGAATGGAGAAAATTGTATAATGAGAAGCCTTACGATTTGTACTGTTCACAGAACATTGTTGGGTCGATGGACTAAGTGGAGGGTGAAATGGACGGAATGCGGCATTCAGAAATGCATTTGGGAACGGCACTCTTTAGGAGATTTTATTTTTTTGTGGAAATTCAATATAATTATGCGTAACTTGAACCGACCAAAGGATACCGTCTTCTGAGATGTGACGCCTTGTAGTCTGGTAGAAATTCGCAGACGTTTTAGAGGAGTTATCTCTGTATTCAGGGTAGGATTTCACTTCTCAAATCCGGAAGGACAGTGATCTTAGTACCCTGCCCAATAATTTCGAATCACACATTGATTTATCTCTCTTAGGATGAGGACTAATAGCTTTTGTGAACCTTGTAATGAACAGTCGTGTGTTCTGTAAAAGGCGGGAGATTTCTGGAGCGGTCGAGCGACTGTTGCTGAAGTATTCAGGAACGGTTGATCCTTGCGGGTCCGAGTCCGTAGAAGCAGTTAGGAAGTGTATGGGTCTCTTTGCTTTGTTATCCGTAAGTCTTTTCAGGCAGGAGGTGTGTAAAGGTCCGAACCGAATTGGTCTGCTGCTGTTTGTGGACTGGAATGAGGGCGGAGCGGCAAAACTTCTCATACTGGTTAAATTCTAACAGTTCCCAGAAACGTGGTGTGGCCCATTCGACCAGTATTTCTTTTGTGTCTTTTCTTTAGACTAAGCTCTGTTAACCTGGTTGATGGTCTGGAAATAAGTGCTGAGAAAAGTCAGTATTATTAGCATGACTCGTCACTACAGTGCAGGATAAAATGGCAACATGGGGATAGCTAATTCACCTTTTGAGTAACCAACAGCAGTAAAGTGTTTGGGAGCAACATTGATAAATCTTAATCTGTTTACGTAGAAATAGGAGCAGATTAAATTCGGGCCGGGTTCGCTACCACTGAGTTCAGAATACCTTCCTGTTCGTTGTTTAGAAACATGACAATTTTAATATACAAAATTATAATTTTTTTTTCGTGTCAGCTGCCACATTACAGGACGAACAGATACGGAGGGCGATGTGGAGAAAGTTCGGATTTAAAGGCAGGAAGTAACCGGAGGGTGGAGAAAATTGCATAATGATGGGCTTCATAATTTTTACTCCTCAATAAACGTTATTCGGGTGAACAGATGACGGAGGATGAGATGGGTGGGTCGTGTGGCACGCATGGCGTGGAAGAGAAATGATTAGAGGGTTCTGGTAGGGAAATTCGAAGGAAAGAGACAGCTTAAAAGACCTAGGGGCAGATGGGAGCATAATATTAAAATGGAGCTTAACGAAATAGGAATGTGGCTTGGATTACTTGGGTTCATAGTAGGAACAGTTCGTGGTCTGTTATGAACACGCAACAGAGCCTTCGGGTTGTGTGAAGTGCTAGGAATTTCGTGACTAGCTGAGCAGTGATTGGCTTCTCAGAGAAGGACCTTGCCCCATGCAGTTAGAATTGGGCCCGTCAGAGCCTGGGTTAGGCGCATTTGAGAGCGTGAAGGTAAAATGACCCCACGCACGAATTGCGTACCACTGCGTTGGGTCGGGGCTCAGTGGATCGAAGATGCACGGCGTTTTCAAAATGTGACGCTGCGAACATTCGTCTAAAAGCAAGAAAGTCTAGACTAACTAACCGTTCACACAGCGTGAGATAATGAAAATCTGTAGCTGTGCAACATTCGTAACCAAATGGAACTGAGATATTGATGAACGCCTCTACCTGCTCACCGGGCAGTTTAAATCAAAGGAACGGAGCCCCCGGTACCAATTTCTTAGGCTGCTGGGTGGGTACCAGAGCCAGTCTGGACGTTATACAAAAAAGGAAGATTTCTGCCGTATTCGAACTCTGATTTCCCGGTCGTCCATTCCGTAGCATGGCAACTAGACCATATAGGCCATGTGTGTTGTGTTCAGTTTTGGTATAATATTATTACCCAAGCCATTGTGCACATATTTATATCGATATTCCTGGCTTATTTCTGGCTTTATGAAAAATGAATGAATTGGAAGCCCGTGATAACATTTGATGTAGACTGTCGGCGACCGACTTGTGAGGTTTCAGCTTTCTAGATTATGGTGCCGTGTGTTGTCATAGGTGGTAATTCGAGTGGAACTTGTTGCCTCCAGCTGCGGAGTAGGATTAACTCTTATCCTGCTAACGTGGAGAATATGGTGAGCTCTTAATAATGTCAGCAAATGGCAGATGGGATTTAATTCGGTCTTTAAAGGGTTAATATTCTGAAGCTGGATGCAGCAAGTTTCTAGGCATCGCTGGTAACCACGTACAGTACCAGGCTACGGTGCTGTAAGTTAAAACGCCTGTAGGCATCACGTTCGTTTAAAACGTTAGGAACCGATTAGCCTGCGACGCAGGTCCGTATCCCAGAACGGACTTCTCAAACATAACCGCTCTGAAAACCTAAAAACCTCGCAGACTCCGACAGCTTTTAAATTCTCTGCGTGTTAAAGTGACTCATATCCCGAGACTCCCTTCCATTCAGTCGTTATGAAGGCTTTAAATATATTTTATTTTTATGTATGTAGCGTGCATCTGGTACAGTTTATTATCCAGACCAACAATTGCACAATATATATATATATATATATATATATATATCATAAGTACTCCTACATTTTTCGATGCATCTGCATCATCTCCAGGGAATCTTGATAAGTATTTACGATATATAAAATATTGTTTATATATATGTGTTATGCATTTGTTGGTTTGGATAATAAATAAATAAATAATAAGCTATAAATATATTTTGTTTACGTTATGAGGTTTTAGGTACGTGTTGAATACCCTGTAGGCAAGGGGACAGACAGTAGTGGTTCATTATGAAATATGCACAGATAAGGCCGAATAAATGGGAATAGCCTTTCCTGAGCGTCGGAACTGCCGAATTGTACGCGAGTTGGACCTGTCGACACCAGATAAACTTCTGTATCTGCTAACCTATTCGCTGAAACTGATACACCTCTATGTGCACGTATACAGAGAGCGTGGTGATGATACAAGGTTCCGTAAACAGACGTTTCAAAAATAAATGTTCCAATGCACCAGTGTATTTTATTTGTACATACGACAGTGAGACGTGTCAAAACCCTTTAGATCGTTAAACTATAGCATAAACTCACTTGGTGGACTAGTTTCAAGCTGAAGTCCCAAAACTGTAAATCAAAGTACAGGTGCGCTTTAACAATACCGACATTGTCCACCCATTTAAACAAAAGACGAACGGAACGCGACTTCGGCTGAACCTTTATTTATGATCGCCGTCTGTATTCAGTGAAAGGTGAGTGAAACAGTAGTGTACCTACACCTACAACACAACGACAGCTGCCTGTGCTTCTGCAAAACCTACATTTTACCCACAGCGGATGTTTCATGGATGGTCATAATTACTAGCGATAATTTCCTGAACATTTTTCTGTTGTACTCGCAGTATGTTTTCTCTGACGTAGGTACTGAATTTGTGGATATGTGAATATTAAGTTTAGGAGGGTTGACCAAGTTCTTACGCCTGATTCGCGTAATGCGAGTCTGTGACATAATTGTCGGTGTGTACACAGAACGCACTGCGTATTCGTTAAGAAGACCAACCTGTTAATGCTCTTTGCGGAAATAATCGCTGTTGATTGTGGGAATTGAAATGTATACAGCCAAGGGAAAAGTGCTAGGGGTTAAACCTGCGATTGTCAAGCGTAGAAAACTCGGACCTGTACAAAAACTGCTGTATCTGACAGCTTGTTGACACGTGCATTTTACTGAACTACATAGCCACGACGCACTGGGAGAGAAGATTGCTCCTACATTCGAATTCCGGAGGACGCTTTATAGATGGTGTTATTGACTCATGAAGTCGAGAACCTGGCAAGGTAAAATGGAGCTTGGCACTGTAGAAATCAAGTGACACAGAGGCCAGGTGCACACCCTTTTTCTAAAAATCTAAAAGTCGCCTCAAAATTCTAGGTGTCACAAGGGTGACATGAAGCAAGTTACCTATTGAGGACCCACAAATATTAGCCGCCACCATACTAGATTCAGTAATCCGGGCGACCTGTCACCCGGGATTTGTGTATCCGTGGCTTAAGCTACAGTAACCCTTGTGCGTTGTAAAATGATTTTACATTGTAGATATATATTTTGGTGTCTTTATTTTTACCTCCAAAGAACAGTTCGGACGTGATTGTACGACTCCACATAGTCGTCGCCACAGCTGTGACGTCATATCGTGTGACGAGTTCTTCTTTTCTGCATTGGCAGAAGTGTGTGTCCCGTGTTATCAGCCATCACAACATAATCCCCACTTCGCGACCGTCGTCAGATTTGTGACCTCTAATATTTTGCTTCAGCGCTGGAAACATGGTAATTACACGGGGTCGATTTACCGTGTTACAGGCAGTCAGCATAGGTTCTTCAGTTATAAACTTGTGTGCTATGTAAACTTAATATTGCACGGACTGTCATAATCCAGTTTCGTGTTCGTTTTGAAATCTCGTCACGGTTACTACAGAGACTGATACATGTTTGTATGTCGAATAGTATACCAAGTGCAGTGCGCACAAAGGCTGGAAAATTTCCTGGATCAATAGACGTTGCCAGCAACCCCTTGCGATATCTCCTGATGCGCAACTAAATTCGCCAAGGGTTTTTTATTTTATTTTATTTAAATCTAGTGGTATGTGTGATTTAACCCATGGTCCCCCCCTCCCCCCCAGCCCAACATACGAAAATAAATGTTTTGATTATTCGCATCCTGCGTAGAGACTAATTTCATGGAGCTGACCGGTTAGTGGTCATTCTTCTGCCCGTAATTCTCCTGCCTTCAACGGAACTCGATGATTCATGACCGTGTTCACAACAACCCGACACTGGACCCTATTCTGAGACACATGTAAACCGGTCTACATCTTAAAAGCTCATTTCCTTAAGGTCGATCTCGGGTGGTTCTTCTAAAATCTGTGTCTAGGTCTTCGAAGTTATGCCTCCGGTTTCCAGACACGTTCTGTATTTGTGCCTCGTTCCCTTCCATATCTGCCCTTACCATCCTTTATGTGATCACCCTGATGATATTCGGTGGAGAGTATGAAGAATACGAATTGTTAAGCTCTTCTTTCAGCATCTTTTTCATAGTCCTGTTGCTTCCTCCGTCTTTGTTTCGAATATTCGCTTCAAAACTTCACGTAAACTTTGTGTTCTTCTTGTGCGGCTAGAAGTCAGGTTTCAGACCCCATTTTTAATGTCTGCCATCCCGAAGTGTTTAACACATATATAAAGATACATCATTGTATATTTATATTTCAGACCCCATAAAAACTGTTGAAGCAGCGTCATTCCTGAGTGTGGAGCTACTCAATAAATCCACCGTTTAGGGAACCCGAAAGTTAATTATCGTGTTCACAAGGGCCCGACCGCTTGTTCCTATCGTGAGCCGACATACACATGAATAGGTATTTGAGTTTGCGTGCGATATTTTAATGTCGCGAAGTTGCGGTACCGGAACGCGACACCACTACTGCCTGAAAGTAAACTGTAGCCTAACAAGTACGGTTCGTTAAACGGATGACACTTCACGTAATTGATGCTGGTTGCTGTGTGTCTGTGACGCTTCCACTGTATTATACTTACATATGATCCTTCGTCATTCTTTTATCTATGCATTTTATCTGCTGACCTATGGGGTCATTTCTCAGTCGATCAGGCTGGGTGCATGCCTTCGGTCTCTGGCAGATCGCAACAAATAAACTGCAAACTGTGTCTACACGTAGCCTCCTTGCGTCTATTGCAGTATGGTTTTATTCCCTCGTAGGGCGATGATAATATGTGGACCGCCTCCTTTAACATTAAAGGGTTCTGAATTCTGCCTTAAACATGGATAATTTTTTATAATCAAAGCCAACGAGGTGCACAGTTTCTCAAATTTATTTGATAAAGTACTCTACACGTTTCGGTCAGGTCCACTGTCCATCATCAGGAGTATCTCAACACTGTATACACGCAGTAGGTATTTGTCATGCTAGTTCTGTTGGCGTCTGCTAGCGTGGTCAGCATGGATGGTCAGTTCCATCCTGACCACGCTAGCAGACGCCCACCTGCGAAGTTTCTTAGCCTGGTACCAAGGCCTCAAACGAACCTGCTGGCACTCGGCACCCTTTCAGGGTATAACTTCCCTCTTTACCTACTTCCGACTGAACGTGAATTAGCAGATCGTTTGCACGAAGACGCAGGCTAATCAGGCCTATGATGTATGCACCCCGTGAACATTGCTGTGGCTCTATATAACATCCATACACAAAACGAACCTACCAAGCCGTCGGTCTGGCACGTTCCCCCTCTGTCTGTCTTTCTGCTTCAGAACGGTAATTGGTCTCTTCATTTGTCAGATGCAGCTTGTGAGTTTACTCCATAATTGTCTCGCCTCGACTTTCATTTCGTCCGTCTTTACATGTACAACACTGTTCAGAACGACGACACTGTTGCGTAAATTCCGGTCTAAAGTCTTCGCCACACTTTGTGACTATGAAATTTGAGTTCAAATTAAAGAATATGGACCCTTTATTTAGAGGAATGCCTAAATACATTTTCAGGCTACTTATCGTTAGCTGCTTATCTTAGATATTTGTTTAGACTAACCGAACAGTATCTTCCTTTATAACATGACATACCGTTTTAACCCCATTATGTGTGAGGACTGTGCCAAGAAATGTCTTTATTTACTTTCATTTGCCCCTTCTGTATTTTGGGTTCTTTGAAACTGTGAACTGGTTTAAACCGATTTTAAGGGCAATGTTTATATGTACCATATGCTTTAAAGTCTAAAAAGCTTTAGATCTGTCTGAATGTTGCTGCTCTGGCCATCTCGTATTCCACATAAACTGCTCTTGGAATTGGACCCGGGACTGCGCGGTGAACAGTTGTCTGTACTGTTTTGGCAGTTCCCCTCCTCCTCTTCTACGCCCCTTGGCGCCTAGAATGATGTAAAATTCATGTAAATTGCGTTTACTGTGCTTATGTTCGATACGTGTCTGCATATCGAAGGGAAGGCTGTAGATAGCGTAGAGCGAATCTTATGGAGTACAACCTGTCTTGCGTTGGGCTGTAGCATTTGAAAAGGAGCAGGACCCAGTGGAGGAAGTCCGCCCACTCCCCATTTCCATCCTGTTGTTGCGTTGCCAGAGATAGGCCATGCTGCATATGTGTATGTGTTTTCGCATAAATTTGGTAACTAGATTTGACTTAAAAGATTTGTTTACATAATTGTTTTGCAGTCCTTAACTGTCGACAGTGTTGGCGTTCTTCGCCTTACTAACACCTCTTAACACTTTGAAGCAATGAATTCATGTCACAAATACTGTACTTGAAATTTGTACCTGACAGAAACAATGGCAGACCTTATTTATTCTACATGATCACCCTTCGTAACTTTGTTGTCCCGACGCACCCAGTCTGGTAGGTGATCCTCTTTCGGGAAACGGGTGTGGTTTACCGAATCACATATAGTTTTAATTACTTATTTGTTATTTTATTTAGTTAATTTAGTCTTGATATGAAGTAATGGAACACTATATTCAGTAAAACAACTAGATAATTTCTAGGAAACTGACTCAGTCACTTTTCTGTACTCCTACCTACACCACAATCGTACTCGACTGACTTCCTTACTGGACTGCTAGCGTACGCTATCAGCAACTAACGTTTTCTCATTTAAATCTCTCCCCTCCTACCTATCACCAACGGTCCTGAATATACGTTGCCAGATTAACTTACAACGTATGGCCATGAACCGTCTGTAACTGACGCCAGCAATCCTAAGAAAAACTATACTAAAAATGATCGGCTACATTATAAAAGCAATTCCTTAATGCGTGATTTCAGGCTTCCGCCGTTGTATAAATGAGGTTGTGGCTCTTCTGGGTTACCAATCTGCGTTGGTTGGTATTTGTTTACTGACGTTTCGGGACAGCGGTCCTGAAACGTCAGTAAACAAATACGACAATGGATCTGCTTATTCTGTCGTGTGGACTGTACTGTGTGTAGTATGAAGTAAGTTTGAGGACCAGCGTCTGTATTGATCGGAACTGCTCACCTGTCACATTGTGATGCTTACCTCATTAAGCTCCGTCATGGAAGTGCAGCGGGTGCTGGAAAATTGCAGGGGTGGGGTATTGAGAACATAATCCCTTTGTGTTTTCGCCTAAGTAGGTTATTGGCAGCTATTCCCAACACCCCCACTTGCTCGCCGTAAGTTGGTTTCATCCCCTGTTTTCGAGTTACGAATCATGGTTGCAAAATCCCCGGAGCGAGGTGAAGTCCGGTATGAGGTCGCCGGTATGGAAGGGTCGTGTGTTGGTTCGGGTGATGAGGATGATTTGCTGGTGCGGCTACGTGATCTTCGGTGTATATTCGCCGACACCATACGGAGGCGATTCAAGGTGAAAATACACCACTTGTTTGCCTTGTCCGCCCATTCGTTACAACGTAACAGAGTACCACTGAACGAATTTTTTAAAATGAAGTTTCAAATTCAAGAATTATACCGGAATTTGTCGACGAGTCCCATTGTTACTAAATTGGCCTCTTAATAAACGGACACTTTACATGAAGACCTGCTTGCGTCTGGGTTCATCTGGCGCGTAAGTGACTGAATATTTATGGGAACAAAAAAACATGAATTGGACGGCAGTTGTAGAAACCAACGAAGTAAACATTTTGTGTCCTATGCAATGTTACCTCAAGCTTCATTAAACAAGGCCATGTGGCTTGATGTTAGCACAGCTGAAATGAACAAACACGCCATATTTGTTGCGCTGTGCTTACATTGCCTAACAATTTTTCGTAGGTCTAGCTTTGTTCTAGGTCTGTTGCTATGTTAAAATATAGAATCCATGTCGACTGGAAATTAGCGAAGACGTCCAGTCATTAACCAGTGCTTAAAGTAAATTGTAGGTGTACAAAAATAATGTAATTGTATACATATCGTGGCAGAGTTACGAATTGTGCGTGGCCGCAAATGATGATGATAATCATAATAATAATAACAGCAAAGAACAAGGTAACGCTGTCATGTGATTCAGCATAACGAAGTGACGACGTACGACGAAGTGGAGGTAATGCCCTACACCATGGGTTCCAACCTGCGGTCCGGCAGGTTGTGTTGTGCGGTCTGCAAATACGTGCATTTATTATTATTATTATTATTACATAAAATATAGACCAACTTAAGTGCTTAGATACATCATTTATTGTGATTTTTACGCTTGTGGCCCGCAGACAAACCTAAAATAACGATTGTGGCCCTTGCCAAAACGGGTCGGACGCCCTTGCCCTACACATTCTTTGCCTTGGCACTTGACTCACATAACGGCCAGCTCCATGCTCGTGTCGCGTTACACCCGGAAATAATCCCAGGGCCGTTGGACTTCCTCTGCCAGTATCTTTAGGTGCTCATTGTGACAGGGTATAGTGTTTTCCAAACAGATTGAGCCAGCCTGTTGCGTTAGGGTGGCACCCCTGATCACGTGTTCGGCGTCTGTCTGCGTCTCCTGGCGTCCAGCTGGATCGATGCCTGTGGAGTCGGCACTTCCATTGCGTGATGTCATACCATTATGAAAAATCGGTAATCATTGTTTTAATTTAAATGTTAGAAACAAGCGCTCTAAATGAAGGTGCTTTTCAGCATTCATAAATAAGGAAAATATGGGAGTGGCACGTACGAAGCGAAGAGTTAGAGCTGGAGCAGTGCATAAAGATAGGTCTGGACTTCCTGCCCTCTCCACTGAGCTGTATCCATGATAGACTAGTGTTGCTCAGGTGAACAAAGCCTTCTCTGCGTTTGGCCTGGAATTTCACTGCCGCGTTCCCAGGGCTCCATCTTGAACCAGGTGCATCAGGTGCACACATTGCTACCCAGTTTATTCTAATATCCCTTTGAATATTATCCTCCCACCTTCGTCTAAGATTTCCAAATCGTTTCTTTCCGTGAGGTTGTCGAAATAAAAATTCTTACCCGCTCGTCTCTCCCTCTTTTTACTTTTATTCATTGTCCTGTTACTTCCGCCCCCTTTGATCGATATGTACTCCCCAGAATTCTGCCCTCAAACGCATTAAATTCATATTCATTACTTCACGTGAGAGCCGGTAGAATTGTAGTTTTTAGGCGCGTCCGAAAAATTTGCCAAAAACGACTATTTGCTTCGTTACGTCTAATTTTCAGGTGAGTCATCCCCGTTGCGTTGATGGGATCACTAGTACTAGTCAAGTGCAGTTAAACACAACTTTTAAAGTTGTGTTTGACTGCAGTTTACTGATACTAGTGTTCGTTACGTCTGTCCATCCGCCCGCCCGTCCGCGTGGAATGACTCGGCTCCTACTGGACGGATTTTCCTGAAATTTGGTATTCGAGTATTTTTCGAAAACCTGTCGAGGAAATTCAAGTTCTATTAAATCCGTACCAGAAGAACGGTTACTTTAGTTGAAGACCTGTGTGCATTCATGACAGTATCTCGCTGAATTCTTCTTAGAAAGAGAAGTGTTTCAGCAAAGGTTGTAGAGAAAATCAGAACACACTTTTTATATTCAATAACTTTTTCCCGAAAATCGTTCCATTTGTGAGAGAATGTGGAGAAATATGGTAGAACCAGACGGGCCACAGATGACAATATAAAACGGCGCTTGCGCTTTGCATGCTGGATAATTGAGGCTACAGACATACACTTAGAATATTTAATACTAATTGCTTCATAAGTGATTAATTCCGTATGATCTCGTAAAGTGTTTTACTGCAGCATTTACGGAAACTGAGAAACTACGCAACGAATTATTTGCGATCTGTTTTTCTAAATTGTGTGTCTAAATAAGGTATGAGCAAACTAACGCTCCTCTGTTATCAATGCAGCGTGTATATGTAACGTGTGAAAGGGTGCAAATTCGTTGAAATATGATTTCGTTCAAAAACTTGTAAGTATAATTTGCATTATTGTTGGTGAAATGAATTTACCGTAAAAGCATTGTTATGCAACATGCATTATTTTTGTATAGTTGGCAGTGACATGTAACTAACAACATACACAGAATGCATTATTGTTACTACTGCCAGAATATTTGGTTATACGTACATTACCTATCTTAGTATGTTTTAAACTGCTGGTTGTTAGATAGGGTAGTGAGTGAATATAGAGAAACTTGTAATTTGAATTTTTGTAAACGTGCCGTGTGAATATGTGCTGGGTTTACTTCGTTGACTGTACGGTACGAATATCCCGTAAGGTTAAATTATTTTGAGTTATGAACCTAAGTTACGTAATCGTGAGCGGGGAAGTCTGGTGAGACGACGGGAACTGAACGAGACAAGAAAGTAAAAACGTCCGTCGTAGTAGACGAGGAAGAGACAATTTGGAAATTAGCCAGGTCGCTCCCCCTCCCCCACCTTTTTTAAAACGGAAGTATTATGTCTGCCAGTGTGTCATGTATATCGTATTAATGGCACCAGCGGAAATATAAAAGTATATCCGCAAATGCAATGGTCCTACGTGATAAGCACGGTTTGTCTAAATGTGGGACAACTTTATCCGTTCATCCTCCAGACAAATGCCCTGTACTGTATATTTACTTCACCGCCATTTACAACTCTACTATACAAGCAAATCAGGCAACATGTTTCGGCTTATCTTTCAAGCCATCATCAGGCCTTAATTTAAGTTTGATGATGGCTTGAAAGATAAAGCCGAAACGAGTTGCCTGATTAACTTTTAAAGTAGTGTATGGCGGTGCACTGATTATATATGTGACTGAAAGTACAACGCGGATGTGTCACGTTAAAGTTAAATGCCCTGAGAGTGTGCACAATTTGCCGAAACGTGGGACTACTTTTTCGGTTCATCCGTCCAACAAATGCCGTGTTATTACCGCGATTAGAGCATGATCTCTTTCATCGAAGTCCTTTCCAGTTTATTGGTCATTACTGACCACAAGATTTGACAGTTTATGGTGTAGGATGCCGTTGTAAGGTACACCACAAAACAATCTGAAGATTAAAAGAACCGTTGCACAGTGTCCAGATCGTGTGCTCAGAAGACAAAAGAGTACATCGTTGTAATAGATGAGTGATTTTCATGAGAAACTTATGTCGGCGCAGGACGTAAGTCCTAGTACTTGTTGCCGTTTATCATTTGACATTCAAATTTTAAGTCCACATTTTCAGTGAATGTGTAACAAGGATCGCTGGACTCTCGGCATTTGATTCCAACAGGGACAGGAATTTTGCTTCTCTGCAATGTACAGTTCGGACTTGGGGCCCACACAGCCTCGTATCTGGATAGATTTCGGGGGTTTGTTCAACGGGAATCTGACCACTCACTCCTATCTAATACCGAAGTTAACAATGCGTGGAGCCGTACCTCCTCCGCTTGTCCGTAATCTTCTATTATGTTTTTCTAAAATAAGAAGTATAACTTCACCGTACCTGGTATTTGCTTGTGTGGACTAAAGGACACAAATAATCCGAGTGAAATCTGTTTCCTGACTGACGTTTGAACTCGCGACTTATCTAATACTTAGCAGATGTAATTACCAACTCCTTGTCTGTGATCTTCGGCCTGGCGATGTGTGTATGGTTTGGGGTTATTAGCCTTCAGTGTTGAATGAGAGTTAACAGCTTGTGTTAATTGGATGTAGACGAAAATGTTCCGGACGAGTTGTACGTCACTAACACGAAGTTACTGTGGGCTGAGGTGAAGTACGCTGGGACATTCGAGTATATCTCAGTGGTTTTGCCCTGTCGTAAAGCTCCTCTAATTTCTCTGCCGAATGTGCATTTTAAGCGTATGCTGTCTAATTTTACAATTTGGCTTCTGGGGGTGAAAGTGGTTCACAGTTGTGGCCCTTTCTGTAACATCTGTTGTATTATCTCGAAAAGAGTGAGATGTGCAGAGAGTTTTATTGGACATCAGTCGCGTGTTTCATTTTTTTCGTGGGTCATTTGCTAGTTCCTGATCGGTGAAAAGCCCAGCGGACGAATCTGCTCTTTACGTGACTTGGCGAGAGCAGGGCATTTGTGCTGATGTACAAGTGACACTCGCTCCTGGCCGTCCACAGACGACGTATAAAACTTGATATTCTGAACATTTTTCTCTCCAATAAATATTAAATAAATGAGACTCCAAATGCATACAGAAACGTATGTAGCGACCTTTTTTATGTCAGATTTTAAACGTCGGTGATATTTGTTGAAACATTTTAGTCTGTCACGAAAATCTGTCTAGCTGTTCTGGACAGACAGACATGGTACAGCTAATAGGCGCATTTTACAGATTTTCTTTGCGAACACTCCAGAACGTGCAAACATGAATACATATTCTATATTAGCTTGTGCAATGTGTAAATACGGTATGGTTTGTGTGGTAGCTGAAATTTCTAATTGTGTGGCGTGCCAGTGGAAAGCCGTTCTTTCCATTGTGTTCGGACACATAATGTTGTATTGATGTAAAACAAAAGGTTGTTTTAGAATCGATAAAAACAGTGAAATGGTCCGTATGTTTCCATGGTCGTGTTTAATTGCAGTCTTTTGTTCCGCCACCCTTCAGCGTTGTGCAGTTAACCAGACACTAAGGTAAGCAAAAGCTTAATGATAAGCCCATATGGGACATCAGCTGTGACCTACTTACAATTTCGGAAACAAGCCGGAACCACACAGTTCAGTCATTGTTCTTCTGTTTAATGTTTGCAAGAACCCATGTTTTGGGTAACTTGTTTAATGGGACGTTTAAGGGTCCGCATGCGAGACTTCCCGGGTTCAAATATCAGTCCGGAGACAGGGTGTAACGTGAATAGGATTCTCTGCAGATACCTACCTCAGTTTATTTCACGATCTCTACCCACCATAACCTTTCCTCTTATTTATTATTCATCATTAGACGCTTGGTCCTTATTTTATCTGACAACTTTTGTTTGTCACCGCTGCTACTCGGCCGCTGCTACTCAGCCGCTCGAGCTGACGGTAGGAGCTACGTTAGTACGATAAATCAGCCAGATAATTGCCAGAAAAATAACGACCTTATAGAAACTGACCTATAGAAATTGTATTCCGTTAGCGGCTCGTGGAACTCTTTCAGGTGTTTCGAGAGTCCAAAAAAGAAAAGGGCCCTGAATCTTCATTCTGTTATGTTTGTTTATTAGATATTCAGTGTTCATCTACCTAAATGCTGTCACCTAGTTTCAAGCCTCGCTTTACATCTTTCAGCTGTTAGTCGCCGGCCTGTCACTACAGAGCGTCGGGTTCAGTCCCGTGCAATTTTATGTGGGATTTGTGAACAAATTTCCACTGATACAGGTTTCCTCCGAGTACCTAAAATTTTCCCTGCCAGTATATTACTCTACCATTGCTTCGTACTCAGATTTGGTCAATTTGCCATCGACGATGTGTAGTCCTAGCATTTTACGGAGTTAAAAAGAACGCCTCTCATATATATATATATATATGTATATATATGTGTGTGTGTGTGTGTGTGTGTGTGCATTTTGTGTTAAACTGGGGTCCGGGGCGACAACTTTGACCTTCTAATTCTAAACCTTCCCAGTGTGACCCGATCTTGACACTTAGATACTGACAGTGGCGCTAAATGAACTCCCTCCCCCCCACACACAAGATTACGCAATCTAACGGGTCCGATTTTTAGCCGTGTCTGCTGTCCATTCTTGATATCGTGAGGCTGTGCTGAATAGGGCACTGAATTGGCGACATCTGTTCTCTAGAGATTATGGAAATCACTGTCACGAATAATACGTGATTTTCAAATTATGACTCAGCGCCACGCGTTGTGAATACGTATGGTAATGAGAAGGTAAACGTCTGTGACACCAGACGGATGTGAGTTACAGTCATGTTGCGGACGCTTTAGCTCCAGCTAAAGAACTTTGTGTGCACATCGGATAGGCAGGATGGACTCCAGAGCCGGTCAGGATGCTGTGGAGAAGGTGCAAATATGTACCCTTGCCGAGTCGTACTCTGATCGCTAAACCTGTAGCTGATTGCTGTCTTCATTTGTAGGCTTAGTAGAACGAAACGTACGGTGTTTTCAATTATTACTTTATTTTACTAATAATTAGTAATAATACGGAAATCCATTCTGCTTATTAGCATCACAGCTCCTGTAAAGTGCCTGTAAGTGGCCTTCGAGCGGGCTGGCTCAGTTGGTAACGCTTCTGACTTGTTTTCAGCAGCTTCTGTCTCGGCTGTTGGATTTTCCGGTTTTCAGACGCGTTCGAAAAATTGTGAAAAGCGACCCTGTTAGCTTTGTCATGCCTGTGTGTCCGCACGGAACAACTCGGCTCCCACTGGACGGATTTTTATGAAATGTGATATTTGAATATTTTTCGAAAATCTATCTACATAATTCAAGTTTCATTAAAATCTTGCAAGAATAACGGATAATTTACTTGAAGCCCATTATACATTTGTGATCAGATCTCGCTCATTTCTTCTTAGAATGAAAAATGTTTGAGACAAAAGTTGTAGAGAAAATTAAAACACATTTCATGTTTGGTATATATATATATATATATATATATATATATATATGCCTGTATATTTTTTGCCCTAAGTGTGCCGTTTATGAGATAATGTGGAAAGATGTTGTAGAGCCAGGCAGGCCACGGATGACAATATGGCGCATTGCATGCTGGATACCTAAGGCTACAAACACACACTCAAAATATGTAATATTTATTGATTTTCCACTGTAACAGTGTTTGCACGAACGCGCCTCAGTGTCACGCACGTTGTAAGTACGAGTAATTGCCTGTCTTGTGATTGTCGTCTGGTCCCCCAGGAGAATGCAGGGGTGGTGGCATCTCCATTACAAAGACATCGGTTAATTCTGTACAGGGAAGTAATCGGAGTTTATTTGGAGAATTATACGGAACACATAAATGGATAAATGTAGACTTTTTGATGTTACTGCGGGTGGTACATATAGTTACCGTTGTGCTCTAGGTTGTTTGAAAGGGGACGATTACACGGGTAAACTATAATAATATCCCTGATGTAACAAGTATGGGCAGATGCAAAACGAATCGGCCCTTCTTCAAAAGCAAGTATAAACCACTTTATGTTTTGTCCGTCTTCTCGGATGGCTGCAAAGAAATTCTGTGCGACTGCCGGACATTAAACTTTTGTAGCTTGTAGTTCGTTTACATAATAATTAGAAAATCGGTTCCAACCACACAGAAACCACTGCGTCTCCATTACAAAGAATTGTAAAAACAAATACCCTTCACCGGTAAGGATGCATATTTTCGGCTTGTTAAAGCGGCCGATACATTTAGTTGCTTCGGATGTTTAAAGGTTTTAATTCCACGAAAGTTGAACACTGGGAGCTATAATAGTTTGGTCTGAAAACAGTGGCACACGTTTTAACATTCCCCGAAGCAGCCCCTTCTTCGAATGCCGTGAAGACTGACACAATAAGCTCTTCTGAAACGTCGGAGTCATTGGCACTTGACACAGCGTCAGGCCTCCGAAGACCATGTGTATTCTCCACCGTCTAATAAGCTGTAATTTAGGAAGACTGACTGTGCCGTTGTTTCTCATTAAGACCATTGTTACGAGGACGCTAACAGTGTGGATGACATAGTCTGCATAAGATTGAGCAGTTGCCGTGGTCATTGTTATTCTGAACACGTCGTGTCAACACACGGCACTCGTACGTGGACCCGCAGACCTAGTGTCGCTCGTGTCTGGAATTAGATGGCGATGTATTTTATGACACTGTTTGGCCAACATCGTGAAGGACAGGTACTAAGTACTCAGTAGAATATGCGGACCTGAGAGGGACGAAGTGATAGGTTGGGACGGCACGGGTTGGTGATGTAACGCTGTACTCGTGTATATTCGGTGGATGCGTGGTCCCAATATCATTTGGGTCATTGGCACTGCTGAGGTTTGTTGTGGTTTTATTCTCCCGCAGGCAAATTTCGGGGTATTGCCTCCACTACTATAACGACTCGTTGTACGGTTGGGACGAGATTCTCCGTGCCGTCCATGACGGCTCCAGGCCCACGCAGCGTCCTGTACAATGGGCATCATGTCTTTCTCGGGAGTAAAGCGGCCGGAGCATGGTGTTGGCGCCGAACTTGCGAATTGGTTGGAGCTGTACTTCCGCCTCCCCCTCGTGCCTGCATACACAAATCATGGGGTGACCTTTACTTTACCTTTATTACACCACGGCTGTTTCCTCCAGTACCCTTTCAGTTTCTTCAGTCATTGTATCATTCGAAGCTATACATAATTTAATCTCGTAAGACAAACCTACAACAGACAACGGGGTGGAAAAAACTGCTTAACGAGAAACTTAGTAAGTTGCGCTGTTCGCCAGACCTTGTTAGGAGGCTGAGACAGTCGGGGGCAAGTAGCTTGGAGGGAAGATAAATGTATACGAAGCTTTGGTCTGGAAACTGGAGGGTTAAGAGTTTACTGGAATGCATGGGCAAAGAAGGGAGAATACTATTAATGTGTATCTTAAGACTGGAATTATTTGACTCATAGGGACCAGTGGTGGGCTGTTGATATCATTCTAATGAACCTTCGGGTTCTGTAAAATTCAGGAAAGTTTTCGTCTAGCTCTTGTGAATAATTGGCTTCCAAAGGACTGTGCTCCATGAGGAAATTGGAAGTGCACGATACCGGAAAGGGGGAGATCATAAAACAGATGAACGGGGAATAAGAAGGGTTTAATTCATATTTTGGCTATTTTTGACTGTCAGTAGTTCAGACGGTGCAGGGGCAAGTGGTAGCATGGTCTGTCCGAAATAAATTGGAAGGGACGTGCAAAGAAGCCGCCATGGTCTCATTTACCTTACTGTTGTGTACTTTATGACATATATTTACTCTGCGTATTGTTTGTTTATTTTCTTACTGTATTGTTATGTGATTGGAGGGACAGAGGAAAACGACGAAAACCCTGAGGATAAACGTTATCCGAGTAAAGATTCGAACCCGGTGCCTCCCGAATATGAATCAGGAACGCTACCCACTCGACCTTCAAGTTTGCTGCTTTTATTGTGTTGAGGAAGCTTTAGTCACGCGATTTGGTCAGTTTATACATTTTTCGTCGATTGCCGGAATGAGTTTGACCGTGCATGCTCTAATGCTGTGACAAGCACAACGTTGTGTCTAAAGTGCTGTAATGTCACAAGTACAAGCACGACCTTGGCAACTCGTGCTTTAGTTTTGTGACAAGTACAGGTATGGCCTTGGGACTGACCTGCTGTACTATAGCAATTAAGAGCTGGGACAGTGAATTGGCTGCTGCAGGGTGGACGTTCTAGGGTCGTCGGTTCAGTCCCCACCAGAGGCAAGACATTTCTGTCTCACAGGGCCGGCCCGAGACCTGTGGGCGCTCCGGGCAGACTAATAATTTGGCACCCTTCAAACCGATATTCTTCAAAGTTTTTCGTCCCAAGACAGGGCTTGCAAGTGATTTTGAAGGCGCGTGCCCAGATTGTGGGTAATTTTCAGAAAAGTTCTTTCACGTGTGGAGAACCTGAGTATACCAGCACCTTATTTCCGATTATTCCAATAACGCCTTAGCTTCCCATTTAGGTTGGCGCTCCGGGTGGCTGCTCGGCTGTCCTGCCCGTTAGACCGGCTCTGATCTTTTCGACATCGTCCAGACCGGCTGTCGAGCCCCCAGTCTCCTGTTCGATAGTGCTGGAAGTTCTTATTCTGAGTGTAAAGTGACTGGGGCGTGAAACTGGCCAGCTCGCTCCTTCAAGTGCTGAGGGTACGAATTTCATGAAGCTGTAGCTCCATTTCCCGGTATGCCTGCATGGAGTGGTGCGTACTTAAGCAGAATGATAACTGTACATTTATATAGCTTTATCTATATGGCGTACCAATTCTGCCAATTATAAGAATTTACTGTGAGAACGCTGGACCTGTGACTGCGAGCAGTGAGTGGCCACCGATTTCGTCACTACGCTGCTGCGCCTTTGTTCTGTTCTCACCGGAACTGAGTTGTACTGCTTCTCCTGTTTTACTAAAACAATGATCTATTCGTGCCTTTACCACCATTGTTACAAAGCGTCGCGGTCTGGTGGATGTCGCTGGGCAGGCGGGTCCCGGGTTCATATGTTTCGGAGGCCGACTTTCCTGATTCAGTTCTGTGGTGGTTTTCCCGAGTTTACTTCACAGTACCTAAGTTACGTCACAACCTCTTGCTTCCATACTTCTAATTCCCTGTTCATTAATGCTGTAATCTTAATCTATAAGGCTGTACCTACTGTGTACTGTGTACTGAAAGGTTAAATAGTAAATGAAATGGGGTTTTTATTTTACGTTTTCCATTACGTGCATTATGATTCAGTTGTTACAATGTAAACCAACAAATGCACACACCTCGTTACAATTACAATTACGTTCTAATATGACAACTCCTACATGTTTCGAGCCTCACCGGCCAATCATCAGGGAGTGTGCAGTTACATAAAACAATCGTTTAACCTTTAGATCATCTCCAGTATGCAGTAGAACAGCCATATTTTCGTCAATGTGTGATTTAGTATTAGATGGAAATGTGCCAGCAATTGGAGCAGCCAGTTGGTTCGAGTGTACACACACGCTAAAACCATCAGGTTGCGCCACACTTCCATCTGCAATAAATCATACATTGGTGAACGTAACGACTGTTCTACTGCATGCTGGAGATTATACAATGGTTAAATGATTATTCACCGATTCACTCCCTGATGGTGAGGCAGTGAGGCCCGCAACGTGTAGAAGTTGACGTGTTAAAATATTGTAATTCTAACAAAGTGTGTGCATTTGTTGGTTTACTTTGTGACGACTGAAACGGGGTTTATAGTCATAATTTTATTAATGCTTCCTATTTCTAATGTTCATGTAAACGCGTTTTACGTACTCAAGTTCTGGACTTCCGAGTTATGACAACCTGCGGTCTGCTTGGTGTACGCCGCCCTTCGAAGGAACGTATGTGCAGGGCGTTCTGAACGTTGGCACACATGTACCAGACTACGCGGCGTCATTTCAGCTAACCGCAATATGAGTCCACACCGCTATGTAGATTTCCCCCTTGCATTGCTACGTAAGCTCTTAACGACTGCCGTTGTTTCCTGACGTAACACGGAAATCAGTGCCATGTTATCAGCAGCTGATTAATGCGTATCGCTGGCTGGAGGAAATGTGTGTGCATCGTGGGTTGGGCTGGTTGGAAGACTGGAGCGGGCTGCATACTCAGCAACGTCGTTAATTAGAACTTTTCACATTCAGTTGAAGGAGGACATACAGCACGCATGGGATGTGAATATTTATACACAGTTATGGTCGGAAAATGTGAAGGGAGGAAACCATTTTGCAGGCGTTGGAGTGCAGAGACGGGTAATGCTGACGCTTGTGGAAGAAATGTGGCTGGAGAGTGGACTGGATGGGGGACTAGTTGGTAGCTGTTGTAGACAAGGCAATTGATCTTTGGGTTATATAAGAGGGGGTAACGTCTTGACCAGCTGAGCCTTTGTTGCATCACAATGAGCACTTTGCTGCATGGACTGAATTACGTCGCTATCGTGTGCCTGTGAACGACGTTCGTGAATGATGTTTGTGCTGCTACGTTAGTGTCGACGCCAGCTGCAGTGCATCGAGAGAGGCGCTATCTCGAGAACGACGCACGACCGTCTTGTCTCGAGTATGATCAGGGCAATTTCGCTTTCTTGCCAGGAACTTCGGCTACAATTAGGACGTCACTTTTGGGCCGCATTTTTTTTTTTTGCTGTGAGCCGCGTTTGAGATAACTGGTAAACTTTAAATTGACTTTAATTGGGGGGGGGGGGGGGGGGGGGCTTGTATCAACCCTATAATTCTTAAGGATAAATTTCAGTAAGGGAATTCATTTGAATTTGATTCACTACTGTCAGATACAGAACAGACCAACTGAGGGCTACTAGTTTATTTGCGTTTATATGTGCTTATTTTGTGCAAATATAATGCGATAGAAATATGTACGATAAGTGGTAACGACTGCCTGTTCAGTCCTGTAGTTCACCATTAACCATCTGAGGTATCAAACTACCACTGTGTAAGTACTTCTGTGCCCATTGCTCCCTGATATCTGCAAAGGGTTGACAAACTTCACCCGCTTGTCCCTCTGATAGTAGCAGTAAATGTATTAAGATGAGAATGAATATGGAGTATTGATGGAATGATACCGACAACGGAACGCCAAAGTACTCGCAGAAAAGGCTGTCCCAGTACCAGTTTGTGCGCTGCAGTTGGCCGGGGATCGAATCCAGGACTCCGCAGTGAGATGCCAGCGACTGACCACCTGACTCATGGCACTGCCTGAGGTATGAAATTCTTCAGAATTACGAGAGTTCGAAATTCTGCTGTTCTTACCTCACAGGAAACACATTGCAGTTCAATTATGACGACCAGCCGGTCAGTAGTGTTTAGGGAAATGTTTGTTTGTTGTGAGAATCATACGGAACACAAAAGTGCACTGTGTGGGCAAAGTGCAAACTTTGTTAATAGATGTGGCACGTATAGTTACCGCTGTGCCTTGTTGGGTTAACTGATAGCGAAAGGAGAAAGTTCGTCCTGCAGTATACACAAGATAACCTAGTTACAGGAAGTTGTAGATAAACATTTTGCTTGAGCTGATATTTACGTCCACCTTCACACATATTTACAAGTGTCCTGCATTAGTGATTTTGTTCAAAAGGCTCTTTCCTGGTAGGTAAAGCGACCAGAATGTGATGCCCAGCAACGCCATGTAGTGCGGAGGTTAACCAATTTGGCAGGTGACAAACGCTGCCGCGTATTTTCATGTCAAAACTGTGCCTTTTGCCCATGCAACATATTTATTTATTTCAGATCATTCCCACAGTCCAGAGGTATTATTTACCGATGCAGCATTAACTGGTCGTGTTTTGTAATGCAAGCACTGTGCTTTCTGTGACGTAGAAACCGAATTTTTAACTGCTGTTTCAACGAACTTCGGACTTCACTAGTTGCCTAGGATATACGTGTAGTTTGTTGGGTACCTGGAAAAAATGGAGAAAAGAGATCTTCATCTCGCACCTCACCATTCACCATCAGCGCGTTTCATACAGTGCGGCGTCATCTCATCACCAGCTGTTGAGGATTACTTTGGTGGCTTGAACAGAAGAGTGATTAGATTGTAGTTCTGGTGGTGTATTCTGTAGTGCCGTCGAATGAAACAGGTTTTTCGTTGACTTTCAGCAAGTAGCGTGTTAAAGTTTCAAGTCGAATGGGATTTTACGCCATGTCGTTGAATTTTCTGTGCATGGTGTGGGTTTTGTGTGGATGATGGAGGAACAGTAAGACGGGGAGGTTAGTTCCATGGTAACGGTCGCGACTTGTGTTCGGGAGATGCCCAGTTCAAATCTTATTCGGATAACAGTTATCCTGATTGAGATTTCTTGGTTTTCCTCGGTCTCTCAAGGTCGGTGCTGCGTAGTACCTTGTATTAGGCCAAGGTCACGAGTTCCTTAATAACCTCTACAACATTCGTGGCCCTTGTCACGCTCTGTGGCTGATAAAATTGAGACGGTAACGTTAAAGTACTGGGAAATTAATAATTAGACATTTTTTGGTTGTTTCCAGTTATGGACATTTCTGAAAATGGGTGTAGTCACATCGCAGCCGTGAACAGCTCAAATATCGCGGGCAAATTAGTACATTTTCTGTTTTATATTTTGTATTCGCATGTAAAGTGAAGTCCCGAATACCCGACGTAGCCATACGACGTGCTCGTCACAGTTTTGTAGCCTGTAGCAGCGCTGTTCATAATTACATGTTAAAACAGTTACTCGAATCGCCGAAAACCTCATGAGGTTTCAAACCTAGCTCCTGCTGCTCTGACAGTTTCGTATAACAAGCGGAAGAATGCGTGGATTTAATCGGAAATTTTTCGAGGCTGCTTTTTAGTTGAATCTGACATTTTCGGTGCTTCGACCACGCATCAGTCCGTATAGGTCGGATAATCGGGACTCTACTGTACTGAGATCCGTACCCTCCATTACCAACTGTCTGCAGAGAAAGTGAAAAGGGATGCTTTAGAATGCGTTGTTGTAGTTATGAAGTTAATTTAATATTTTCCGTTAGTAGGTTGGTAATGTGTCATAACAGTTTAGCGACACCTGTCACCGTTACGTAGCAACGGATTTAGCAGCCGCAGAGTAAGTTTCGGTATTTGCGTAGTGTCTTGTCTCGCCTCCACACATCACAGTCCCTCACTTGCCTTGAAACAGCTTTCAGTTACCGAATGTTTGCGTGCACTTACGTAATAAGATGGACTCCCACGGAAATTACTCCGTTGAATCGGCCTTCTCAGGTTTTGGGTTCTCTCACATCCCTGCAGATCGCCCACTAAAGCTGCTCAGTCCGTCCATCTACCAATTTGCTTATGAAGTTGGAGAACCGTTAAAAAAAAAAAACTCCGTGGCCTTAGTCCGCACGCGAACTATACCGACAGAGCGGCCGCCGCCGGTCGGAGAAGTTAGTGCCAACTTTTGCGGATAGAGGGGTGTCACGTGGTCAGCGCAACGGGTCCCCAC
>Ga0123352_10002368_pt1:0-25000 | contig 26178 bp, 12 predicted proteins | sample TergutLab28metaG_FD_89700 | JGI IMG/M metagenome (GOLD analysis project Ga0123352, IMG submission 89700) | Labiotermes labralis P1 segment gut microbial communities from Petit-Saut dam, French Guiana - Lab288 P1 | ecosystem: Host-associated > Arthropoda: Insects > Digestive system > Gut...
CTGGGAGAAGTGTGTGGAGTCCCAAGGGAACTACTTTGAGGGTGATTAGGTGTCCAACGCTACAAGTAAGCCAGTTTCTTTTTCCCGGCCAAAGGTCGGATACTTTTCTAACAGACCTCGTATAGTGTGTCATTACGTCTTTGATTTCAGGGTAGTTCTTGTATGTGTTTTCAGTCTGTCGATATGAGTTACAAGTATGTGGCTGGAATATCGGTGGAATTATTCAAAAATAATTCTGGCGTAAATAGTGTTCAACCAGTTACCTAAAGGCGGAAGAAAATTAAGGTCCCGAAAACTTGTGTATATGAACATACATCCTATGTGATGGAGCATAGAGGATTTGACAGCGGCTTGTTCGAGGATTCTGGTCTTCTGGGATGTAGCGCTGTGTGGCTGGATGATTGGTTCCCGGACCTTGAACCCTTGAACGCCGGGAACCACTTAACCGACGACACCGTGTAACATACCAGGGGATTAGAATTCTGGATATGCGAAGGGATTCGAAGAGTAAGGTAGGCTCAGATCTCGAAGGGTGATAGTTATTTGCTGCCAGCTGTGTTCTTCGTCACCAATAAACGCACTTATGACTGAAGCCATGCACAGCTTACTTTTATTTCCATTTCTGTTCGTTAAGGCCGCTCAAACGTCAACTCCCAGGTAGGCACTCTCAAGGTTCAGTTCAATCTTACTGCAGCGATAAATGGTGTTTCAGGAGGAAGAGTAAGTATTTTAGGAGGTGGTAGTATGGACTATTCCGAGTAAATAAGTTCATATAAACATGTGTCCAATTTTCAATGGGTGTGAAGATACAGCTGTTTGAAGTTGGCAGGTACAGATCAGATTTTTGTCTGTGAGGATGGATGAAAAGCGAAGTCTACAAAGAAAAAGTAAACATCAAGAGACGAATTGGTCGCTTGCATTATGAATAGTGCTGCCCTCATAAAGCAAGAAAGCCAAGACGACTTCAGTATTGCCAAGAGGGTTGAAAAGTGCATTGAAGTCGATGGCGCGATTTTTGAACACTTACTTTGAACTGTTGCAATTTATTGAGATCATTTACATAGCCAATAAGTGCAATCAATACGTCATTTGTCTTTCCTTCATACCTTTTGTAAGACTTGTTATGCGTAACATTCATACACCTGTATTTCAACACCCGTTGAAAATTGGACATGTGTTTATATGAACTTATTTACTCGGAATAGTCCATACTACCACCTCCTGAAATATTTACTATTCCCTCTGAAACACCCTGCAGATAAAATAATAGCACGATGGGACAAATATCGTAATATACAAGGCGATTATGGTGAAAAGCGGTACAGATGTGTGTCCTGCTATCTGTTTAATAATTTTACGATATGATATAAAATATTGTTACAAAAAATTGTGTCACCTTTCTTTTTTCTGGGTTTCGTTACGCTTGATTATTGCCCTATATTTATTGGATTTACTGTGTAATTGGTTTAGTTAGTTTTCTCTTAGAACGTACATATCTTTAAATACTTTGATGCTATCCATCATTTGTTTAAAACAGTGTGAGTAATCGGCGAAACAAGACTGTGCATTCATTGGACCGGAATCAGAAATCTTTCCCTTGTTTTAGTATCATGGGACTGTACTGATGATTCCTGCCTGCAAAGGTCCTTTTATCCAGACACTAAATAATGATGGGAGCCATTTTATTTCGTACTGCCCAGGTCTTCGGCTCCGTAATTTGAGTGTGTAACTAGCATGAAGTCTGGCCAAATGACTGGTTTCGTTGCACCATATGTGCAGCTCATGCAGGGCGCTTCGCTAGGTCCTGTAATAATCTTGGCAATCTCTCTTATTAAGTTTGGGGAACTCATTCAGCCTTGAGACATCTTTAGTCATCTGCTTGTTGTGCTAATTAAGAACATGGTTAACCTCAACCTTAATCGCTTATGAAGGCTGTATTGTTTCAAAACTCAATGACCATGCATCTGGCAATAGCAGAGTTCTACTTTCAATTTCAAATGTCGTAGCATGGGTCTACTGTGTAATATTAAATTTTAGTATGCTTTGCAGATTCGTGATTTATTCACGTCACGTAATAATGATGGGTGAGGAAGTGTAGGAAGATACCATAGGTTCAGTATATGGTAGGATAAAGGAAGTAAGAAATTCATACAAACGTTTGGTAGAGATATTCTTGTAAATCGTCCATTGAAAGGTCGGTCAGCAGATCATAAAATAACATTGATAAATCTTGGGGAGATGGGCAGTAAGGGTGTGAGGTAGTTGGAACTTAGGATCATGTCCTGTAGCGGGCTTTTGTGTTAACTTTAGGCACCTCTAGTTGTTGTTACTGCTTTCTTAGTTTTGTGGTCTTTTGGCGAAATGTATACCATTACCGCACGATGGGTTTGTGCCATACGGTTTGTATGTTGAAAACCGTTACAATGTATGTGTGTGATTGTCGATCTTCTAGCTGCGTACAAACACAGACTTATTTTATGTACATCACACTGTTTCACTTGCTCATAAAGTTTAAACAATCTACACGAAGAGTGCTCTTTTCTGCACTTAAAATTACAGTACACAAAAGAAGTACAGTCCTCAGTGTGAATTGTGTTCGATGTGTCGTCCTACCTTTGAGGTGAAGTGTGAAAGTCGAATGGTGACATTCTGCAACAGGTCTATAGTTTCTATGGAGGTTAGAAATGTTTTTTTCAGATCATTCCTCGTGTGAATGTGAGTATTAAATACAGCATCTTTGAGTGATGTCCTCATAGAAAAGAAGTCATGTGGTAGTCAGTCTGGGGACAGAGTTCGATGTATAGCAAGTTCCTTCAAATAATTCTCATGGTCTTTGTTAAGAAGTCCTGATGGATTTTTATATACAAACAGGGTCAAATTAAATAGAAAACAGGACGTAATTATAACAGCATGCTTATAAATGGGAACGTTAATACGATTTGTTTCTGTTTGCAGGTAAGAAAGTTTAAGAATTTTTCGTTCATGTCTGGCAGTAACCAAAGTAAGTAACATGAACATATTTTCATTTCCTTAGAATATAGGTTGCTTATAAACAGTCGTGCAGACATTGTTTTCAAACATTCCGGAGTCAGGTCTGAAAGATTTTAGTAAAATATTCTCCTCCTAGAACACCTCATTTTGTTTCCTACAAAGCTTGCGGGATTATTTACACAGGCAGATTGTATTTTACTACAACAATATTCAGGAAGGAAGGCGGAAGAATGAAACTTTTCCCGCAGAAGGAGGAAATATAACTTCCGCTGTAGGAGCAGTGCAGCCAAAACAGAGCCCATTGCGCTGCTGAAGGCAACGACGTTGACTGTGAATGAATACGTTCCGTACGTAAGGACGTGCTGCAGCCGTGGGCAGCAAACCCGTTAGAGAGGACGTGATCACATCCATTGCTACAGCGCACCTGCAGCCACCCGCCCTCGTTCTTACGTTTCAGTCTACAAGTGTGAAAGTCAGTCGTAAAGCGTCGATTGATTACGGAACTATCGGTACCTCGGTGTGTTCGATAATTATAATAGTTCTTCCCTCTTTATGGTCAATTCTATAATGAGGATTTGAAATTAAGACTGGACCATGTTTTAATACAAAACGTAAAACGCGCAGCTAAATTCAGATCACTTTTATATTTGATCTGTCCTGGCTATAATTGTATTTGTGCCATGCTATGTTCAGGTCTTGCAGATAATACAGCTAATAAGAAATAAGTGAAGACTATACGACACTGTGAGCTACTGACGTTTGGAATTTGGATCATTTGGTTCTGAGTATAAGTTGCATTGCATAATATATTTAAATGGGGACTGTAAGTTGGATTCCTGGAGAGATCTGTGAGACAGTAGAAAACTGTAGGCTAATTGATTAGAACTAAGATCTAGAACATACTGTGCCGACTATCGGTTGTATTTGATTTCAGTATTAAAACGCAGTAATTAAAGGAATTATTTTCTGGGTCATCATTACAACGGGTGTTCACATTTAAAGTAGCGGTATTGTAACAGCCACTAAATTTAAAGTCGAAAAATATTTACGCACGGAAGTAACCCCACTATTAATATCACATTTATTGAACAATCGTCTGTGATATACGCGATTGTGCGTGACATGGCGCTTTGCAGGAAAACACAGTATAATTCATTGTGCCTGTGTCGTTGCTGTTTACGACAGTCTCCAGTAATTCTAAAACAGATATCAACTGATCAACAGTAGCCGGGGCCGTCAAGGTAGGTTCTTTTCTGACCGGAATAATTTGGTGTTAAAATTTGTGGACTGGCTAATACCATTGTGGGGTTTTTGGATGGTGCCTGACACACTTTGATTTTTGTATACTTGTATTTGACTACAAGTTTAATGGAATAATATACGTGACCGCAGATACCTTTGTTCGCCATGTGTACTGTACTACAGCCGTGTCTTTGTAGCTTTCTTCTGTTGTACTGAAGATTACGCTCTTTTCCTTAGAGTCAATTGCAAAAAACTGCGTTTTACTTCCCTGTTTTTAAATATTATGTAATTCATAGTTACTTTTTAAGTTAACTTAGGTCTGATTTGGCATTAGTTAATTGTTTGGTTAAAATGATTATTTGTTATTTCGAACGACATTTCAATTGTAGAATTTTATACCGATACACCGTTGAATGAAACTATGTTGACGGTCGTTTAGTCGTAAAGAGCAATAACAAACATGGCGACTGAGCGAAGTGCACATATGTTTTTCTAATTTACGACGACAACTTGACGGAACTTTGCAAGGCGGGAGATAATAAACATTTTGATGAATGTTTATGAAACGCGAAGTGTAAGACTGTAAGCGGTATGTTATCGAGTTCTTCGCTACAATAGCGACTGACATTGCGAGGCGTGAATATGTTGACTCTTCTGTGAATTCTGAGAGTTTTAAATCAGACCGTCTGCAATTTGTTTTCCGTCCGGCGCTTTGATTTGTTGTTACGTACGTGAGAGGTGCAGTACAACATAGTGTCACTGCCACACTGTTGCAGGCTACTTGCTACTTCGTACTGTCGTCCAGTCATCACTGCTGATATTGTCTTACGCGATTATTGGCTATGAAACTTGCGTCACGTAGCGTTAATGGTGGAGAGGACATTCTTAATTTCAGCAGGTTCTGCGCTGGACGCGGTGGCGCTGTTGGCTAAGGCACGGAGCTACTAGCCGGAGGTTTGCGGGTCCGATTCCCGATGGGATCATTGGGGTTTCTCATTGACTTAATCCTTGTGGCCACACCATGGCCCTGGGGTTGACTCATCCTCTAACAGAATTGAGTACCAGGAATGTGTCCTGGGGGTAAAAGCAGCCGGTACATAAGGCTGACAACATTATGACTTTCTGGGAACCTCAACCTCCAGGAGCCATTAACGGCCTGTCCAGGCCTGTATAGGGAAAGCAAAAGGGATGTCTCACATTCGAGATATCCATTTTGCTATTTTAAGAGACTGTAGTATTATATCCGCCGGTCCCAGTGGCCGCGCGGTCTAAGGCGTGGGTTTGCGGCCGCTCGCCTGCTGAGATTGTGGGTTCGAATCCTGCCGGGGCATGGATGTCTTTCTGTTGTGAGTGTTGTCAGGTATAGGTCTCTGCGACGAGCTGATCCCTCGTCCAGAGGAGTCCTACCGACTGAGGCGTGTCGTTGTGTGTGATCTAGAAACATCGTGAATGAGGAGGCCTTGGCCCACTGGAGGGCTGTTGCGCCAGAAGAAAAAAAGAATATTGTAACCATTACGAAACGTGATGTTTGATGACGTCGCGAGCTGGAAACGGTGTGCTTATTCATACCTCAAAACTAGACCTATCATCCAAATAATGCGGTATGTGTGATGGGAGTAAATATAGGGTTTGGATGTCACGTTTGTATTCGGATCCATAAGCTGTCAACCTTATAAGGCATATCGTTGAACTATAATGACGTATTATTGTTACAATGAAGATGCTCCGAGTAGTTAATTTATACACGTGTACGGGCAGTGATCTTTCGTGTGGCAAGGGACGTAGGCCTTTTCACCAACAAAGAAAGACTGGTACACTGATGTAGACGTTCATCATCTGTTTGAGGGCAGGAAGACAGTCATAAACATGATGTACGTCTTTATTAACGTAAAGCAGTCCTTGTATGTGCCTGGAAAGGCCCTGAGGGTTCCAGGAGGTCGAGGCTCCTAGATCTCAAGACAATCGGCACTTTTCGCGGTAAGGTTGTAAGCCCTACGTACCGGCCGCCCTTACCCCCAGCAAATATTCCTGGTGCTATTTATGTTAGAGGCTGAGTCGACTCCAGGGCCATGGTGCGGCGGAAGGATTAAGTCAACGAAAAACTCCAATGATGCCATCGGTAATCGAACCCGCGGCCTTCTGGCTTGTAGCGCAGTGCCTCAACCAACTGCGGCATCGCGTGTCACCTTTATTAACGCAGCCTATGTATTTTTAAATTCCCGTTTGGTGAGAATAAGCTTTTGTGGAGCTGCGATCTCTTACGGTTTCTTTGCCCATCCTCACGATGATAGATGAAAGAAAGTTATTAGAAAAAAAAGTAACGTGGTGTGTGAAGTGCATTCCGGTTAGGGTTGATAGCTTCCTTCCCTATACGTTGTCTATCTTCTTCCTTCGCAGCTTTTTACGCAGGAAACAGGAATTTTTTGACGACTTGTTGCGTCAGGTACACTTGGTGCTTAAGCATCCTTACTTTGTGTGACATGAATCAAGCATGTCAGAAGTCCCAAAACAAGTGATTTCAGCATAAATCTGACATCATAATTCCAGTAAATCCTGTATTTCTTGTACTGTTTTTTCGATATTTGGCATTCCTGTAGCTTCTATTACTTACAGTCGTTTATACCAAGTACTGGTTACGCTAAGACGCGAATTTGTCTGCCTTATTTCAAGAAAAACATGATTTAATGTCAGTGGCTTTTCCAAGATGTTTGACTAGGTCTCGGTTTCGCTCATAGCCATGTAGGTGGGAAACATTCATGCAAAGGCCATGTATGGCGGTTCCACCCTACTTGCATAGGGTTTTTAAAATATATTTTATTCGCACAAATAATCATTTAATCTGTGCAGAGAGCTATATAGGGACATTATTTTATCTGACAACTTCGGTTGGTCACTTTCCATCGACTCGGTTAACTTGTTTACCTTCTAAACACATTAAACAACGTGTTTGTTGCGACGGGTGTCTGCGAGTCGAAGGAAAATATTTCTAAGACGTTCTTTAAATGTGGTGAGTAGAACTCTAATATTATCGTAACTTCAGTACATTGAACAAAAATGCGTGGACCCCGACTCACAGTAATTTGGAACAGCAACGAGCAATGCGCTGCCTGCCCTCACGCGAAACGTTCTCCATGAAGAGTGATGCGAGTTGTGAGATAAAATAATGTCCATATTTATTTAGTTATTTATTTATTTAAGTTCCGTAACTGCATGGGCGAGGCTAGACTTGAGGGAAGTAGTTGCTTCCGTTATTTTTGCTTGCTTGCTTGGTTGGTTCTGATGTAAAGGGTTCATGTTATGTGACTGTAAGTAAATAACTTTGTTTGCAAAAACGCATCGTGTACGAGCTTTTGTTTCTTAATTTATATAAAATATGAATCTTTATGTTAACTTTTTTCAAGACCTGGTATTTTTAGTACAACGCCCACGATCACATCCCCCTCGGCATGAACTCAAACATAAAGCTGAGACGGAGGTAAGGGAACTTAACGTTACACTGCCAAAAGATTGCAGTTTTTGCCGACCTGGTGATGGCTTGTAAACTGTAAGAAGTAACACTAGACCTGTAAGAATACTCGGCGTTAGTTTGTCTAAATTTACACTTTTCACGATTCTGGTGTGGTCTTTTCCCCCCCCCCCCCCCCCTTCTGGATCCATTCATTGTCCATTGCAAGTCACCAAATCGTAAGTGCTGGTTCCAGAAACTCGACTTTCTGCATACATTGCCAGCAAGGATTCTTCAAGTGCACCATCTGAAGGTCTTTTACCAATCTCAATCCGCCGTGACGTTCGCGAACATGCTGTCCGGACTGAGTTCGTAATACCTCGTTGTAAACTAACAACTCGGCGTGCATGAAAGAGCAGTCGAACGCTTTGTGCTAGATTGTTAAAATACAAGTATACCAAATGCCACTAAGACCATAGCAACGACGACCGTCCGAAATCAGAGAGAGAGAGAGAGAGAGAGAGAGAGAGAGAGAGAGAGAGTACCTCGCTGTTCACGTTTTGCTTCGATTAGTTTAAAAGAGAAAGTAGTGAAGATGGTTCACGATATACTACGGTTCGTTTGGCGCCTCCGTCAATACGACATCCTGAGCAACTATTCAGCTCGCCATATCCTATACGCGATTTACCCACTAGAAATGCTGTCGCGCTGTAGCACTTTCTGCTGTCGGTTTGCATTATTTACTTGTCACGTCTGTGGTCATGGCTGCCTGCTGCATTATCACTTAAAATCTAGGAATACTCCATATTGCCCAGACACACGTTTTCTTATAAACCATGCTTATTACTGTACCTGACAAGTGGCACCTCATGACACAGTGAAACGTCTGCTACCAATTATTATCCATTGCCGAATTTCGTTTCATACATTCGGCAGAATTCGTAATGCATTGTAGCTGCACAACTGCGCGTACAGTTCGTATCAAGTGACGGACACCATAGACGATTAGAAAAGACAGTGCATGGCGGCATTTGGTCTTAAACGAGAAGACATTGGCATTGTGTCGCGAAATGTCAGATCCTGTGTTGGAGCCCGCTTCGTCAGCAAATGGCCTGCTCGCTCACCCCTAAGACTGTCTTTACCTACGTTTTTAAAAGATCTCATGTAGACCCGAGTCCTTTGATTATATTTCGATTGCTCTTGTGCACGAATTTCCTACATCGTCACAACAATACAATGGGACCCATGTCCACTAGCATTTGTTTCTGTAGAAGTTCGTTGTGGCTGTTATATATATATAGTTTAATTTTGCCTGTTCCTGTCACCATTGCAAAATATCCCACCATCGACATTACGAGGCCTGAATTACACGTATAAATGTAGGGACACATTCTATTCAGAGTAGTTTGGGGGGGTAACAGTTTGAGAGCTGCGGATTAAAATGGCACAGAGCCTTTTTACTGTGCAGCATGTATAAAAGTACGTCATTTGAGGACTGCACGATGCCTTTACGGATAAATTGCTAAAAAATAATAAGTTTTGGAATGGTTCAGTCATTGTTCATGGGTGTCTTGTAGCCCCGTAATTACGAAAGTCAGTAATGAAATTTAGGTTTTTTTCTGTGTATACTCTCCCATTACACATGTATCAATAAGCGTATATTGCGATGCGCGCATTACGTATAACTTTAATTTGTTGTTTTTTCTACGATGCTAGACGGTGTTTTTTACATTTTCATGCGGTTTTCCTCAAGTTTTGACGTTTTATATATATATATATATATATGCGTGTGTGTGTGTGTGTGTGTGTATGGGAGGGCGTCCTCTCTTGACTAGTGTCTGTACCAATCAGATTATGACTCTCCCTCTTCCACCAGAAAACATAAACATACCCACTTTTTGAAACGTTGTGGTACGAATAAACTTATTACAGTGAATAATGTCTAAAATAGAAGGTTACTGCTATATGTAATTTTTACTATCTTTGAAAATTGTTCAGAGAAATGTGGTTTGATTAATACTTTTAGATATCCATAAAATCCCGATACTTAAGTTATGTTTCGAGAAAATAAGTAGAGATTTATAAGCATGCGTTCTCTGATATCCTGCGGACGGTATACTACTACTACTACTACTACTACTACTGCTACTAGTACTAATAGTTTTTGTTATTTTATGTAGTTTTAGGAATAGTTGCTCGAGTCCAGGATCGTTCTATAGCAAGGGAAGGAAGACAGTCCCAACTGACAGACATTTAATGTCGAACTGTACTACGTGTTTCGGCCTTACATGGCCATCATCAGGGGCCGGTATTTCTTATATCGTATCACAACGGTATGTCTAGTAAAATGTTTATACTGTTGTATTACCTGACATCGTAGGAAGGAACTGTGCTTATTATCAGTCTTCATACTAGTAAATAATAGTACGTGTTTTAATGCTGCAGTAGTTGTCATTATGTCCTAGCATTACGACACTGGGGGAACCCCAGAAACATCGATTTCCTGCGAACTCTGAAAACGCAGCCATCAGTCAATCTAATTTAAATTGAAACCAGTAAATGATTTTTTCACGTGATTCGTTCATTAGTGAAGTTTTGTGGTGTCAGTAATTGCTGATTGGTTTGCTCATAATTGAGTACTTAATGCTCTTGTATGTAACTCTGATCCCAAAGCTAATCCGGCTTACGGATCCTCACTGGGTATTTGTGGTGGATCATGAGGTGACCACTAATCCCATAGTTGGCCGAGTTGTAATAATTAGATTGTGTGGTCAGCTCCCGTGTTAGTGTGACGTAATGACGGACGGACTGTATATGTGTTCGCCATTCTTCCCCAACGTCCCGTGTGCATGATTATTGATGAATGAATTATTATCAAGATGAAACGTGTAGGGTATGGCGGAATGGAGTGTCAGTGCTATCACTGGATATTTGTTCACTGAGAGTCGGTGGCAGGCTGCGCTTCCTGTACCAAGTGTCATGATTGACTGCGTGTGGTTCGTACAGGCAAACTGTAGGACCTGTCTGTAACGAGCTTGGGCTGAACCCAAACCTGTGTGTTATTCGTCAGCAAATTCTTAAGGTCCTCAGGTGATATTAAACATATGCGTGGACGTACCTTTAATAAACAGAAAATATTTACGGCCTGACTCTTTGAAGGTCGGTGGTAACTATATGAACCACCCACTTTCATATTATTGAAACTTAATTTTGCCCAGAGCGTATTTCTGTGGTCGCATGCTTACCACAATAATGCGCCCATTGCTTCTGTGTGTCGACAAATTTTAGCACAACGTCACTACGCCAAATTTTATAAAAATGCATTCATCGGTTCTGCAGTGTTTGTTGCGGGCAGACGAACAGAAAGATCTGGCGAAACAAATGGGTGCAATTTAAACTTTTGATTCCGAGGGCGCTGAAAACATATCATGTTAACTCCAGATTTACCCTACTGTAGATTTTGGTAACAAACTCTGTTTTGTACTGTTCAGTTTTAGAAGTTTTAGTTTCAGGTTACTTAAAAATAGAAAACAAACTGGAGCTGTGACTTCAGACCTGACGATCTGTGCCTGTAATAATGATGACAGTGTGACACGAACAGCGAAAAGCCGCACCAACTTTTTTTTCTTCACTTCCTTAGGCTTCTGACCCTGGTACGTCACATTTAGCAGCATCACGTATTTTGACTTTGCCCGTCGTCCAGTCTAAACACTGACTGGTGATAAATATTTATATTTTTTGTTTGCTGATTGAAAAGTTGATCGTTTTTTCAAATACGGGTACTTGACAAGAAATGGCAATAGAGCGCCTGAGTACACCGGCTATATACAGCCCTGAAGAATGCTCATGATTCAGGTAGGAGAACTTCTTTCTATAAAACTCTTATTGAGTTTTGTATTCCCATGGAACTAGTCAGGTTAATTGAAAAGTGTTTAAATGTAAAGTATAGTACAGGCCGGCTTGGCAAACAAAGATCTATAATTTTGCTATTATTTCGTATGGGTTTGCAGCTATCTGTAACGTTCAGGGAGGAACACTAGCTGATGGTGTTCGAGAATAGGTTTCTGAGGGTGTTTTAGCGTAGGATGGAGGAAGTGACAGGAGGCTGGAGAGAAATGCAGAATGTCGTGTTTCATGATTTGTACTGCTCACCAAATATCATTAGGGTGATGAACTCAAGGAGGATGTGATGGGCGGAGCATGTGGCACATGTGGGGGAGAAATGAAATGTAAAGGGGCGTAGTAATGCTAAAAGAAGGAGACCACGTGGAAAACCTAGGCGTGGATGGGAGATCGTAAAAAATTGGGTGGGTTGGCGTGGAATGGATTCATGTGGTTCGAGATGTGGACAAGTGAGATGCTTTTGTGTACACGGTACTGAACGTTCGGTTTCCATTAAATGCGGAAAATTTTCTTGACTAGTTGAAGCAGTATTGTCTTCTCAGGAATGACTTTGCTTCGTGGAGGTAATTCGTTAGTGGGAATTTTTGTGTTGTTTTGGTTTATTTGTAGAGTCATTATGAAATTCATGTGTAAGGTTATGAGAATAATTCGAGTGAATTTTAAAGTGGTTTTATTTGTTTTTATTGGAATGGAAACTGGCAGAGAGAACATGGCGTCGTTCTGATTTCGGCTACCTTTATTACTGGGGAGTGTACACTCAAAGTTGTAACGCAAATTCTATTTTGCTTTGCGTTAGTTTATTAGAAATACTTCACCCAAAGCTCAAACCGCACTTAATTTTCTGTAAATGGCTTATCTTACAGGAATTAATTCGGAAGTTTGAATTGAATGTATACGTTATTATTTATACCGTGCATTTTTATTAAATTATTCGTCTAACGATTCCCAACCATATAGACAGTACACACTTAATGATTCTAAAGTTCTCACACAATCAGTCCATATTCCGACATGTTCCGTTGGTGGCCACCTCGAACTTCAGGGAATTCAGTTTGTAAGCTAACACACCGCTGTTAAAATTGATTGTCTTGTTGTGCACTCACAGTAACAGCTCCAAGGATGTTCTGCACCCAGTATCCAAAAAGGTTTACGTGATAAAGGACGCGATGTGGATTCTACTGTGAGCGCATAACAAGACAATCAGTTTTAACAGCGGTCTTTTTCTTACAAGCTGAATTTCCTGATGATATGGTGGTCACCACCGAAACAAGTCGGATTATGGACTGATTGTGTGAGGACTTCAGAATTGATAAGCGTATATTGTGTACATTGCTGGAAAACTTGAGACAGATAATTTAAATTGAAAGTTAATAAACATTTACAGGTTCTGCTAATGTTACCCTGCAAGTTAATACATCGAGAGTGAGATTTGTTCGTTGAAGTTTGGCGACTGAGTTCTGAAAATTTACGTTGTTTTGATCAATGGCTCTGAGCTTCTGTTGTCCGGAACTTGACGATGTAAAGCTCCCCTGTTATCGTGTTATCACGTTATCTCATAGAAATCGTGCATCCGCCGGGACATTCCTTGACAGCTGTCACACTCAGGGGCGCCAGAAAAGGGACACTCTGGGCAATGTGTGTTTCCATTGTCCTCTAAGGGCAGATTAACAGCGAACCCCAGCTGCACCTAGAGACCGATTTTGTCGGCAGTGATCCTGTAATAGTGCCTTCGATTAATCGAACGGTTAACGGTTCTGTTTGTTACTGTCGCTCCAGAATACCCCTTCGGAGGTTTAAAATACCGGCTGAAGATTCAGCAGTCCCGACTGAGGCGTTTAGCCGTTTTGCTGTGTGTTTTGATTATTAATGAATAATGAAGTGGAAAGAATGTGGAAGGAAGCGGTCGTGGCCTGATTTTGGCTAGTGCCCGACATTTGCATGAGGAGACTATGGAAAAGCACGAGAAACCTCCGAATTGCGGATCTTCTGGCCGATGTGTGATCCTGGTACTGTACCTCCTGAATATTCGCAAGAACGAGGAACGCTATCCGCTGGCTGCCGGGTTTGCGCATCCGCTGGAAGAGTCACTTGAAAGTTAAGAAATTGTCATGCTTTATCTCATGAATTGGTCTGAAATGAAAGAACTTCTCTTTTCATTTACTCGGACCTTCAGCAGTGCGGGAACAGAACTTGTAAACTGAAGGCAAAGTTTCTACTGCGCACTGCATGAAGGCATGACGTATTGTTAAGGGGCAAAGTAATGCAGCCGACAGATCTTATGTGACAATAAAATATAGGTGTGTGTTCAAATTACTGTTTACCCATTGCTTTATGTGAGTGCAACATTAAGCTTGTCAGTAACTAAAACTTCTGAACGCCAATACACACGTTGGTGTTTTAGCCTGTGATATGTGTTCGGGAAATGCACGTTCGAACCTGGGCCAGGACGAACGACTACTGTGGCCGAAGCTTTCGTGGGTTTTGTTCGCCCCTGACGCTTGAATAATTCCTTAAATTAGGTTGCGGCTATTTCCTTCTGTGCCTTAAATTACGATGGAATCGTGAAGTAAACTGCTTAAACCTGTGACAGGAACTACTCTTATGTGATAGGATGAAGTATATATATGTGGGGTATCGGTGCGTGTACTGCGACTGACAAAACAGGTATGTCCAAATTTAGCAAATTTCTATTCGGTTAACACAGGCGTCTGCGTGGGTTCGAAATTTTGGACATTTGGCATTTCTTGGGTTTTATTAGCTGCATACCTATATGCAAATACGTACACTTAACTACCTCTCTACGTACTACTCACCTCAGTATCTGCCTATCCGCCTACCGAACTAGCCACTACCCACCACCTACCTATATACCAACTTACTCACCTCCATCCCTCCCTCCATTGCTCTGTACCTCCCTACCTAGCTACCTACCCACCTCCTTACGTAGATGCACAGCTACATACCAACACACACACCTATCCATTTACATACCTACCTACGCCCACGCTGGATGGGAAGAAGAGCCGTTGTTGTACCGATCGACATTTGAACTGAGCACCTCCCACTGTAGATCAAAACCAACATACATTGAGCCAAGTTGACTAACGAACGTGGTACGTTGCTAAGCTGCTGTAGAACAGTGGTTACCAGACTGGCCAGTGGTACAGTTACGTTCCGTAAGCTCGACCGAGGTGTACAGCGACAGAAATCGAGTAATGGCGTTCTCTTCTCAGTTCTCGGACAAGATCGAGTTGATTAATGAGTAGAGATTTTTTGGATTTAACGTTTTCCTCCCAATATGTTAACAAGAAAATTGTCCGTCCAGCTAGGTCCATAACGTAATGTGACATTTTCCTAGCCCGAGTGATGGCATAAAAATAAAAGTTTCATGGTGTTTCGCGGAGATGAGGTGCTCCGCGGACTGGCGAAGTTTGGGCACTGCTGCTGGAGAGCACCAGTAATTTCATGAATTGTGTTTAGGGGCGTTCGCAAAATTGCGAAAAGCGTCTATGAGCTTTGTCATGTCTGTCTGTCTTTCCGTCCGCAAGGAACAGCGCGACTCGTACTGGACGGATTTTCGTTTAATTTGATATTTGACTATTTTTCGACAATTTGTTCAGAAAGTTCAATTTTCATTAAAATCGGACAAGAATAACGGGTACTTTACATGCATACCAATATACATTTTGGTCATATCTCGCTGAAATTCTTCTTAGCTTGAGAAATTTTTCGGACAAAAGTTGTAGAGGAAATCTAAACACACATTTTATGCTCAATAACGTTTTTCCGAAAATCTTGCCGTTTATGAGATAATGCGGGAAAACAGGGTAGAGCCAGACAGGACACATATGACAATATAATACGGCGCATGCGCTTTGCATGTCGGATACCTAAGGCTACAGACACACACACTCAGAATATGTATACTTATTGTTTTGCCAGGGCAACAGTGGTTACGCGAACGCCCTTCACTGGTACGTTTATGCGTACATTGCCTTTCTTGTTCAACATATGTGATACACAGTTTCTTGAAGTATTCGTCCTAATAGCCGTTGACGCAGCATCTGGGTTGTTTAACAATGCATGATATTAACAGGATATTCTGCAGGTTCACTATTAATTATACGAGTTGGTTGACATGAGGAAGTTGGTGTCCTAACGTAATTAACGCATAAACGAGATTTACTGTGTGCATTTTCGTACCATACGTAACTAGATTCCCCCATGTGCAGCTTAATGTTAAGCAGCCCATAACATGATTTTGAATATACGGCTTCATAAAGTGTATAACAGGATTCCTTATATGTATCTCCATATAATATGTATAACAAGATATTCAGTGATGCAGCAAGTCAGTGTGATTATTTGACATGCTTAATGGGAATTTAGTGCTATCAGAAGCAAAATTTGCATAGTGGTTTAATTTGTCTTACATCTGCTTTTTAGTATAAGTAAAATCATTACAGTCTGTACGATAAACATGCAAACATTCGATATCTCATACCACTTGCATTCGGCCTGGCAAAGAAACAAACAAAATTAAACAAAGAAGCTAACTAACTGAACAACGAACCATTTACCTCCCAGGAGCAGTCATCTTTGACGAATTGATAACCGCGTAGCTACTGAAATTCCCTGTTCGTTACGGAACCCGAAGGTTCATTTCCCTTTCTAAAAGAGCCCGCTACTAGACTCTATCTCGAGGCAGGTGTCTGCAGTCGTCAGTTTTACGCATGTACCGTAAAATTAATTTTAATATTGTCCTCTTATCAGCTCTTAGTACTGCCAGAAGTGTCTTTCTTCAGATTTTCCTGCCAAAACTTCTTTATGTATTTCCCATTTCATCCGTTCCTACTAAATGTCGACCCACACCTTCCGTTGTGTGATCTCCAATGACGTCTGATGTAGGGTACGTGATCCGAGGTAGTGCATTCGGTATAGTCGCTGGGCAACGGACTGGACGTGTCAGTGAATAATAGTGGTTTGATTCCTGGCATGGTCTAGATATTTATCTCCTCTCCGAAACTTTCCTACCGGTTCTGGGGCCTACCTGCTCTTCTGTTCAGTGTATATGGGAGGGTAAAGCAGCGGGGCGTGAAAGAGACTGCTCCTTCCCAACTGATGCCGCAGTTTGGAGTGAATCGAGTTATAATTCCACTGTTCGGATATCTTCATGGTGTGCACAGGGACGACTTTACCTCTACCAGCTTCTAGGCGAAACGTTTTTTAGTTCCCCATAGGTTTTCTGTATTGTTGTTTGTGACGTTTATATTTCCGCCCAGTAAATTAGTACGTTGGGGCTGCGACAAACATTTCTATTACAATTAATTTTAGACGACGTGTCGCCCTGTGTCGAACCAGTGACACTGACATTTCGGAGGAAGCCCTGTTTCATAGTTTGTGATAATGGGATGGACAGGTAGTGTCGGACGGTTTATGCACTCACGCTCAGGGCATGATGTGTGTATGGTTGTTGTGCATGGCCTTTGCCGGTAACCCATGCGGACGACCCGTAAAAGACAGTAAGGTATGTGTCATGCAAGCCATTCGGGCATAGACGGGAATGGAGGTACAGTACCAAGCATTCATAACCTTGGCACTGGAGGGAGGTGAATTGTCTGCTTCCTCTCCTGACTTCTTTACCACCAGGTAAAGAGCTCCCCTCCCCACCCGCTTTCTGTGTCCATTGAACAGGAGATTGGTGTCACCTGTTCGGACTGTGGATCCTACGAAATGCCATAGTCCGAACAGGTGACACCTGGTCCCCTCCGTTTGAACAACGCACAAGAAACCACATCAAGACGCTCACAAAGTTTGTAAGATCAATAGATTTTAGCTTATTATAAGTCATTCATTGAGTGTATACATATTGTACCTCAGTTTATTTAGCCAGTAAGTTAATTAGTTAATAATGCAGTAGATGGAAAATCAAAAAGCAGTAAGTACTACATTAGAAAACCGAAAGTAAACCTGCCGTATCTACATAGAAAATAGAAGAAACTGTACATAAGTGGTAAATATTTGTATCCATATTGTGAATATTTAACTCTAAAGCATGTAGTATTACTATGTAATGGAGCATGCTGAATGTCAATAATAATAATAATAATAATAATAATAATAATGAGATTGGTGTAGGCATGGAGCCGGTCTGGACTCTAGACAAAAAAAAAACCCAGCTGGGAATCGGACCACAAACCGTCGGTTGTCTAACCCGTAGAGTAGGCTTTGCTAACATGATGTCTTTTATGTTAGTATTTGTTAATCGGCATGTTGCATGTCTTAACCCAGAGCATTCTGCGGTGCATAGGAAAGCTTAAAGTATTTATACTATTTTTTTTATTTACGGATCCTGCTTATCTTTCTGTCTGAGGCTGCAATTTTGAATCATATGAAAGGAATTATTGTTACCTCGTGGTGCCAGAGGCCGTTTTGAGATGTCACATCAGACGTACATCACGCCTGCGGATGATACGTGGCCTCCTCTATTGCAGTACGTTGCTTCTTCTCAAAACGTGGGGCGTGCTGTCGTGCAATGAGCAGGGTCCGAGCAGCTTCTCGTGACGTACTTTCTTTACTGCATGTACTTCTAGTCCAGCAGAACTGTTACTGTTATTATTGTTGTTTCGTTTTATTTTTGGGAGTTGCTGGTACTTAAGAACACATGCCTTGTAATAAGTTTCAGGTACTTGTTTATAACCTCAGTTTTTCGCATCCTTGCCGTGTCATATTTGGGAACTTGCAGGCAGCGTTTTACACGTAGTCTATAGGCATACTTATGGTCTACCTGCTTACTCTTTCTCACATGGCTAACTTTAATGTTTAATTCGTTATCTCATCAAACCGTAAATAAAACATTCGCACGATTTTCATGTTATTTTACATTCTATAGACATTATCTCACAGCTTTCCTGGATGTTATCGTCAGGGCCCTAGAGTGAATTTTCTCGTATCGCTTCCGTTTTAAAAGTTCGGCCGTCCTCCATGTTGTTGTTATTGATGGCAGGGAATTAAAACGAACGGCATTGGGAAGATTTGGCATTGGCTGATTCCATGAAAACCGTCAAATAGTTTTTAGAAGCTGAAATGAAACTGGAGAGTGTGGGGGAGCCGGCACACACGCACGCGTGCGCGCTGAGAATGGTATTTCAAAAGCGTATTTTCTTCCTGTAAGGAAGAAAAGCGTGCTGACGGCGGGTCTGATTCGTGTGTCTCATTGTCAGATTTTACGTTCCAATATTCTGGTCCTTATGTCTACTGTTTTGCGCTATTTGTAGGCGAGAAATGGAAAACAGTTTGCGTATAATGGGTGCGTAGAGCGTGCCTGTCCATTCTTACTTTGGTATGTACACTGCCGAAAGGATTTCGATTGAATTTCTTGCTTGGGGGGGCTGCACTAAGAATTCCTGAAGAATGTACTGTGCTGCTTGTCATCAGTGTGTTTCGTATAATCCATACTTTCCATAAAACAAATTTGTCGACAGCGGCTCATCGTAAAGAGTGTACGTGTCGTAAAATACCGACGCTTCTCAGAATTTTAACACTAGTACGTTTAACCGTCAAAAATGACGACGGATTGACAAGTAAAGGATTATAAACGATGTTTTATTGCTAATAAAATAAAACATTAACCAATCATGGATTGATAGAGACTTTTATTTGAGAGTGTGTTATTAATCGTGAACATTTTCAGTATAAACAGTATTCTGGGATAAAACCTTGCGGTTTTGTAAAACTGGTCCCAGTCGTGCTGCTGGTTTGATGAATTTTTTGGACTTATTACTTTATTCTGGCAGATGATGTGGCATCCTGTAAATGTCTGTGAGAAAAAGATTTTTTCAACTGAGTCCCATTTCAGAATGTTTGCCCCTCTTGTTTATTTATGGTGATGGCAAATGCTGGTGCGGGTGGTGTTTGCTTTGTAGAACGCAAGGTAGTTGCGTTTTACTGGGAGTTACGTCGATTCTTGGAAGAATTCGGTAATGTTGCTGCGTTTCATAATCCTTTGTTATTTTTTATTCAAATCCCCGGCCATGTCTATATTGTTCCCACTTTCAGTTGCAATTCTTGAGGCCCGGTTCCCGATACTCTGTGCATGTAGACACTGTGGTGGATAGTGAACATAATATGTTGTGGATGATCGGAAAATACTGAATCTGCACTTTCTTAAACCCGAAAAACACATGATAATCGATTAATAATATCGTCAAGCTTCAAAGAGTTATTGTTGGTGCTTCGTCATCGTATGTTAGGTAATTTTTAGTGGCTTGTTTATTAATTTTTGTCTTCCTCTAAGAATATTTTAATGCTCTCTTATGCGTGTATTTAAATAATGAAACTGAGAAAAGGTCTGGGCGTTGCACCTTTTTAATTTCCGCTTATCGTTTGTAGTCTTCCACTGTGCATTCATGTTATGTTTTACCTTTAGTGTTGTGTTTACAGTAAGTGTGTCAAATAATTTCGAACCTAGGAAAGGTCTGAGAGTTACACCTTTTATTTCCCTCTTTCCATTACTAGTGATCTTTGACTGTTCAAAAGTCAATCGTCTCTCTGGACATACGTTTGCTTAGACCATTTGTACAGCACATTTGAATCAATAATATGCTTTGATATTTTGTCATGTTTTATTTCATGTTTGCAGTCAGTGTCTCAAACAGTTATCACATTTGTGTTTGATATTGTTCGAATAATTTAATGTTGTATCCTGTGCGGTCCCGATGGGGAACGTATCGTTGTTGTTGTTTCAGGAGGGACGGAGCTCGAACCTCAGGCTAAGACTGGGAGTTGGGCAGGCTACATACACTCGCAATAATCCCCACGCCCAGTGTAATGTTATTTATTGTACATGAATAGTGAATAATGCTGTTACAGTGAACTGTGTTGAGTTCAACTGTCGGGATCTTGGATCCCATCATGAACATTAACACCCACTGATCGTCCAGCTTCATACAAAGCTGCCCATCACCGTTCGAGATAATCTTTAGACTCCTACTGGAGCACAAGGCAGCTACTACTACATACGTCAACCCACACTTTGCTCGCACGATAAACATTTAGCGCGACCACACGTAAACAAAAAGAAATAGAAGGAAACTATCTTCCTCCCATGCCTGGTCTACGTACTAAGAAATAAAAGTGTAAACAAATGGTGTGAGTTACAACAAGGCGAGGATTCAGCACAATGAAATAAGGCGTACGACTGACATAGAGTACATACCACAGTCCTACAGAAAAAAGTCTGTCAACCACACAGCAACAATATCCACCAACAATACAACATTAACAGGCAGTTAATGGGTGAAATAGTGGGAAAGCAGTGCCCTATACAGTGGTGTTAAAACTATCACAGAACCCCGGTCTTCTGCGGGAAATTTCCACGGATTCTGCAAGCACATTTCCTTAGTAATGAAATCAGTAAATTTCTTTCGTAATTTGGAATTGCATTTTTATTTTCCTACACATCTTTTTTCATCATCGGTGCTGGGTGTACTCTTACTGTACATTACCAATAATGAAATTTTGACTTTCGCAAACATGCGTATATATTGTAATAATTTACATAATATTTATGTTTTTAAAATTGTTTGCTAATTTTTGCACGAGAAACTTTTTCTTTACAGGGGTTCGGCGAAAATTTAAATTTATTCACAAGGGTTCAACAGATGTTAAGACTTCGAGGACCCCAGCTTAGTATATCCATAGCAACTGAACAAAAGAAAAAATCGAGCGTTACTTTCTGCAGTACCGGCATGAATATTTGCGGTGCCGGGTGCATAATACAGAGCCGGGACGCAAACACGGTAACAAAGAGTAAAGAGGTGAAAACGGGAAGTATATTTACAGTTGGTACAAAATTAATACTATAGGTACATTACAAAAAGTGTGAAGATACAAAAAGTGTTTGAATACATTTTTAAATACGATTTTGTAGAAATTCCCTGGCTCCTCCGGAAGCAGGTTCACAGATTACGTTGTTGTTATTTTTTCCATATTTTCTGTTTCGATTAATGACAGTGATAAGGCAGAAAAACGATCACAACTAATCGTCGATGGAAAATAGTTTCACTTTTCAAAACAATGGCTTTGCCATCATCAATGTAACGAGGGTACCTGACGTCGCCAATCGGTCATCCCTTTCTTCCCGGGGTTGACGTTGACTATCGCGGTACAGAAACAATTCGTACCATTAGTGGCATGGGGCCATCGAAAATAGAAGGTCCGGGTTCGGCCGCAAGCTCTGAATCCGCTTCACCCCGGCTCTGAATTACAGAGAGATGTTTGTAGTCATTATCCATGTAAAAGTGGGTTTTAGTTTGAAATAAATGAAGATCGGGGCGGGATGTGCAGAACTGCAGAGAGCAGTTCTCGAAAATTTGTGTACTTCCTTCGAGATCAGCTTCGGAATCTTGATTCTTGGGCAGCATTTAGCTCAGTTGGTATAGCAGTTAGGTTATCTGCGTGACAACTCAGAAATCATGATCCGATTCCCAGTACGGAGTTTTGTTCTTCTTCAAAACGCCCAGCCTCTTATTCAGTGGGTACCGGGGTCTGTTTCTCTCGGGGATAAAGCGGTCGCGGCATGATGCTGACCACTGTCTTCCATCTAGTGCCTACTCCGTCTGTATACCTTCCATGACGTGCACAGGTACAGTTCTGCTTTACTTTCCAAAAACTGCCGCTTTTGACAGTGATTGCCCAGCGTTAATATGAAAGGTACTTGTACAGCAGTCGTACCTTTTCTTATCAGCCGTCCGTGCTGCAAGCTTGGTTAAGTGGTGTACGGAAATTACCGAATCGAATTGGTACTTTTTCGAATGCAGGAAGCAAGAGACAGAAGACAGTCATGTTCGTACGTGCAAGAGTGATAGACACTGATTTTGTTCTGAACTATGTATTTTGTTAAAACTTACGACGTGAGATCATTACAGAATGTCAGATTATTGTGTTTTGTGGTATGTTGTATTTCCAGTTGTTAGAGAAACTTAAAATTCGTCCACTTGCAAAATGAAAACAGATCGTAACGTTGAGAAGATGTAGCACTGAACATGATACACTTGCAAATAGCTGTGTGTTGTTCATCCATCAAGGTGAATGGGATGACGTAACATGGTACAAATTGTAAGTTAGTCTCGCCATTAAAATGGAGTGGAATAAAGAACAGCGCTCTGAGCAAAAGCAGAGTTGCACATTCATTAACGAATAACTAAGAGATTAATAGATATCGGGGTGCTGATAAGTCCTTAGCCCGACCAGGAAGGAAACAAGCTCGGAAGCATGTCAGGGACGCGCGCGATTTCAACAACATCGAGACGCAAACTATCATCAAGTTTTTTCCCCCCTGCAAGACAAGGCGCTGAAGGAAATTCACGCCATTCTGACAGAAACATTAGCTTGTTTCCTTTCTTGTCGGGCTAAGGACTTAACAGCACCCCTGTATAGGCGAGTGAAATAAAATCTTTGTTGAAAACGTCTTGTTCGAGTAGTCAGCATTGCTTGTTTTTCGAGAGGTTCTCAATTCGGATATGTGTTTTGAAACCGCCTAAACTGACAGGGTACTTCATGGCCATGACCTACTCAGTCCCTAAGGAAAATGGGGGATTGTACGACACATGAGGCCACTGCCGCTTTCATACACGCGCTGTTCATTTCGTTATTCCCTCTGCATCCTACCATATGAAGCTGTACTATTGATTGAGCTATTTCACTGTGTTGTTACATATAGCTACTGTGTATTTAGATTATTGAGGTGTGGTTGGTGACGCATGAATCTGTGCCTCTGCAACACCTGAATGTTGCGTAGCCCATGTTCGTTAAACGTGCATTTTACCACTCATACCCTGAGCTCTAGATGGGGGAGTGGGCGGCAGGGTCATTTGGCTCAAACCCCTAACTAGGCGGGTTCTACATGTAATGATTTTTAATTTAAAGCATTAAAATGTGCAAACAAGGGTGTCGGAATTCCGTTTGATTTACTTGTTAACTCTTTATTATTAGCCTTTCGTCAGTTGATGATTGTTGGCATTGTCTAGACAATTGTATGTTTTTGTCTTCTTCCAGATGGGGGTGGAGGCTCCATAATTGTGACTGTCTCGTGTCCCTTCTTACTTCTTTCAGGCTTCGCATACTCCACGCTACGACTGTTACACTGCCATCACAGTCCTTTTTCTGTTCACTATTATGTCCTCGCGTAGCCTACAATAAGGGCTGTGTGTTACTGCCTTTATTTTTTGTTTGCTTCAGATTTTGAATAAATATTTTCCCAATCCTGTTATTTCTGTTAAATTGGTATAGTTGAGTGCTGTCCCATACGCTGCTTTCTCTTGCGTATTCGACCACTTACTACCTACAAATTCTCTTCAGTTTTTCCTTATTATATGTTAGCATCTTCCTCATGCTTACAAATAAGGCATCTTCCTCCTTCGAATTCTCATAATATTTGTTTTCTCATTTCACGTAATTCTCTTTTTCCACACTTACATGTTCTTTCGCATTGATATAACAAGTACTACTTTTGACTGTGTAAAGGCAAAGGTAAAGCATTCCCTGTACAGTCCTATTACAGGCCAAGAGGGTTCCAGGAGGCTGAGGCTTACAGACTTCAGGACAGTCGGCTTATGAAGGTGGTAAGGTCAGCTCTGCATTTCTGCCGCTTTTATCCACCATGAAACATTCCTGCAGAAAGTGATATGTAAGTGAGAAATTTTAATGATACCATCGGGAACCGAACCCGCGCTTGTAGCGCAGTGCCCCAACCAACTGCGCCACAGCGTGCCGCCGTCTTGCCTACATATCCGCAGTAATTCTGCCTTTCTGTGTGGTTGCATTCTTCTTCAGTTACTTTACATACATTTTTTGTATTGTTTTTTGATGGACTCTACCAGTTGTATGCTGACCCTAATTATTCTTTTACCTCCCGTAGTTTCTTTTCCCGGCTTTATAAGTTATTTATCTGCCATTCGTAACAGTTCCGTACTCAGCGTCCGTGTGTAATAAATGCAACCCCTTCTTCACTGTTAAGCACATCGTCTTTCATCCCGTCTCTAGGCCCTACTGTCAACACCGTACATCATTCTCGCTTCACTTAACATCTCATAAATATTTTTTCCAAGATACCCACTAATGTATCCGGTATTCTGGCTAAGTCTTCGTCGATAGCCGCCAGTCGTAATTAAATTGTTCAGTGTCCTGATTTTTTAATTAGTTTATTTTATTTCACATAGTTACCGCTAAGTAATTTATTTTGTCTGCCACTTTGGCCATACATAGCCCGCCTTTCTTCCCGAATTTAGCTCAATAATAGTAACAGTGACATTAAGATAAAAAAAAAAAACAACTGGAGGTTGGTCACTGGATCGATCGAGCGATCGATCAGTCTACAGTAACTCAGTTGCCGTTAAGGAATTAATATGCGTCCACCAG
>Ga0123352_10002371_pt1 | contig 26171 bp, 25 predicted proteins | sample TergutLab28metaG_FD_89700 | JGI IMG/M metagenome (GOLD analysis project Ga0123352, IMG submission 89700) | Labiotermes labralis P1 segment gut microbial communities from Petit-Saut dam, French Guiana - Lab288 P1 | ecosystem: Host-associated > Arthropoda: Insects > Digestive system > Gut ...
GCAATTTGCGGCGTGTCAAAGCCTTTCGCGCTATATGCTCGATCACAAAACTGCGTGATCTCCGCTGAGCTAAAATCACGCAGAAACGCGCCCATGATATACACAGCCCGCTGCTGATAATTCATCGAACACATAGTCTGGATTTGGCTTTGTGACAATCCCGGTAACACCTCCGGCACAAAAAGCCCGCCGTCTGGGGCTAGTCCCTGTGCAATGGCCTGAGCCGCCGTGACACGTACCATCTTATCTCGTGTGCTTAAATAACGCATACCGCTTTCACCACTCTCATTAGATTATGATAAAATATATCATATACGAGGCTTTCTGCATAGTTTTTTTGCAGAAGACGCTCCGCTAATTTTTCCATATCCTCAATTCCATGCAGTCCCGCTGGCAGTTCTTCACAACCATCCAAGTCAGCGCCAATGGCAAGATGCCGCTCCCCGCCGAGACTGAGGAAATGCTCCATATGTGCCATCACCGTATCCATCGTCCCGCCGCCTAAGAGCACCGTGAAGAGATTGATCCCTGCAATGCCGTCCGCTTTTATGATCGCCCGAAACTGTGCGTCCGTCAGATTGCGGCTATGGGGATAGACCGCATAGGCGTTGGAGTGACTCGCCACAAAAGGCTTTGTGCTCACCTCTGCCACATCCCAAAACCCGGATTCAGAGATGTGAGACACGTCCACAATCACACCCAAATCCTCACACCGCCGTACAAACTTACGTCCCAGTTCTGTCAGCCCACGCTCTGACTCTTCTACACTCGTTCCAGAGAGAGCGTTTGCAGCATTCCATGTGAGCCCTACCATTCGCACACCCAGCCCATAGGCTTCATCTAAGCGTCCGAGATTACAGTCAAGCAGCTCCGCTCCCTCCACTGAGAGAAAAGCGGCCATCTTCCCCGCAAGGGCAGCCGTCTCCACATCAGATGCGCTCCGACAAAAATACATCCTGTCCCGATTCGCCGCAAGACTCTCCTGAAACAAGCGATATTGGGCTTCAAAACAATGCCGTCCATCCGGGAAAGTCTGAAACCCGCAAAAACCTGCACCGCCCGTGGGGTCAATCTGCCCAAAGATTGCAAAAAACTGCGCCCAGGGCACATATCTTCCCCCGCGTTGCAAGTCTAGATGCAGACTGTTACGCCGCAAGGGCTGATCTGTATAGAGCATGGCAGACAGGGTATCGCAATGGGCATCGAACAGGGGCAGTCTCATTGAAAGGCATCCTCCAAATGGGTAATCTCAGGTTCCACCGTGTGTATACCTTGGGGTGCGTAAATCTCAATCACGTCAAATCGCGGCTGAAGCTCTGTTTCGTGCAGAGACAAATACATCTCCGCCGTCTGACGGAGTTTCTGTATCTTCGATCGGCTCACAGCTTCCCGCGCCTCGGAAAAGTGTGTGGATTTCCGCGTCTTGACCTCTACAAAGGCGAGGTATGCCTCATTTTGCGCAATGAGATCAATCTCTCCATACCGCGAGCGATAGCCCTGTGCGGCGATCTTATATCCGGATTTTCGCAAAAAGTCTGCCGCAATGGCTTCGCCCCAATCTCCAATTCGTTTCATCCGCTCCGTGATTCCCTCCATTTACGCAAAAAGCTCTCTCGATGGATCTCTGATATACCATATGCATCCAGTGCCGTATAATGTGCCTTTGTGGGGTAGCCCTTGTGCCGATCAAATCCATATTGCGGATAGAGTTCATGCAACTCCACCATGATCCGATCCCGTGTCACCTTCGCCAAAATTGAAGCCGCCGCAATGGAAGCGCACTTGCTGTCCCCTTTGACCACACACTGATTCGGATATGATACGCCTGTCGCCCGATTGCCATCAATCAGGCAGAGATCAGGCACAGGACAGAGCCCTGCAATGGCACGATTCATCGCAAGATAAGTGGCGTTTAGGATGTTGATCTCGTCAATCTCGTCCTCAGTCGCAAGCCCGATACCATAGCTCACCGCCTGGGCGATGATCTCCTCATACAAGGCATCCCGCTCTGTCTCCCCCAGCTTCTTTGAATCATCCACGCCGATTTGTAGCCCCTGAGGCAAAATCACCGCAGCAGCCACCACCGGCCCCGCCAGAGGGCCACGCCCCGCTTCATCTACGCCACAGATCACAGCGTAGCCAGAGGCGTGCAAATCTTGCTCAATTTCCCAAAGATCAACCATCAGACTATCCTCGCTCAAAATAGTGGTGGGTATCCTGTTCCCCGGGCATGGTATAGCGTAGTAGCCCGCTCACAGGGTCATATTCCACATAAGCATCCGGCATTTCATATGTGCCGATTTCGTCAATCCATGCGTGCGCTGTCACTGTGAAACTAGTAAGCCCTGTGCGGACTAATACACCTTCCACTGTGACTTCAAACAGCTCATCTCCGCCAATATCGAAGGTCATCTCCAGCGCAGTCGCGTCATCTGCGTCCACCACAAACCGCGGCGGTACCCTTTCAATTTCCGAAACAGTCACCGGCTCTTCCTCCTCGCCCTCTGTGGTTTTTACGTATGTCCACTCTCCGGTAAGGTAAACATCTTCGTCCATAGCCGCCGAAGCGCTGTCACCTCCGCCACCGCAAGCTGCCAATGTTAGTAGCATCACAGCTGCAAATACCAATACTAAAAATCGTCTCATCCTTCATGTTCCTCCAATTTCTCACCTGTCGGCGGATGTTCCAATGTAATACGCCCCAGCTTCCCACCGCGGAACTCGTCCAAGAGTACCGCCGCCATCCGCTCTAAGTCCGCCTCGCCGCCGCTGATTAAAAATCCACGCTTCCGCGCCGCCGTCTCTAACAGGGTGTAGCCGTCCGCTTCAGGATCAGGCTCAAATTTATATCTATCTAAAATCCGTGCCGGATACTCCGCTCGCAGACGCAAAAACAGATTTGCCGCCAATGTCTCTCGATCCATAATCTCATCCCGCACAGCCCCGGTAAAGGCAAGGTTTTCCCCTACCCGTCGACTGTCAAACCGGGGCCACAATATCCCCGGCGTATCCAGAAGCTCTAAGCCATCACCCACAGAGATCCACTGCTTCCCCCGCGTCACACCGGGACGATCAGACGCATTCGCCGCCCGCCGTTTGGCAACCCGATTAATAAAGGAACTCTTCCCTACATTTGGAATTCCCACAATCATCGCCCGAAGCGGTTTTCCTACTTGCCCCTTTTCCCGATAGTGCTCCAGCCTGTCTCGCAACAGCGCCTTGAGTGTCGGCTGGAATCCGTTTACACCCTTCCCGCTCTGACTGTCCGTCTCTAATACAGCATAGCCAAGCCCTTTGTAGTAGGACGCCCACGCTTTGGTAAAGACCGGATCCGCTTGATCGATCCGGTTCAAAATCAGAAGCCGGGGCTTATCCCCCACCAAATCCGAAACGTCCGGATTTCGGCTGGATTCCGGGATGCGTGCATCCACAATCTCGCACACAGCGTCCACTAGGCGCACTTGGTCTTCGATCATGCGCCGTGCTTTTGTCATGTGACCGGGAAACCATTGGATGTTCATTTCAATTGACATTGAGAGATCACCTCTTCTCTATCGTAGTTAAGGTCGTCTCCGACGGGGCTGGTTTCGCCTACTCCAGAGCATGGACTCGACTAAGCATTTGCGAGAAGGACACTCGCAAACGCAAGTCTTGTTCGATGCAGGCGAGTTTCTTTTGGCCCGTCCAAAAGAAACCAAAAGACGGCTTAGGGCTGTGCCCTAAGAACCCCCAGGCCAAGGTCCAATGAAGAGATTGGGCGAGACCGCAAGCAATCTCTTCCACTGATACCTTTTATGTTGGATACCTGCTCATGCAAGCATCCCAAGGTCTTGCTCTTAAAACTTTTTCTATGCAGCACTGGCTTTCTGCCCACAAAAGTTTCCAAAAAGCGTATCGCTGCGAGTTCACACAACCCAAAGCTAACAAATTACTGCAACAACTAAGAATGATACACTAGCACCATCACAATACAAACGATCCCTACATGCAAGGAGTTCTTAGGGGCAAAGCCCCTGAGCTGATTTTTGGTTCCTTTTTGGCAGGCAAAAAGGAACTCGCCTGCATCGAACAAGACTTGCGTTTGCGAGTGTCCTTCTCGCAAATGCTTAGTCGAGTCCATGCTCTGGAGTAGGCGAAACCAGCCCCGCCAGAGGCGACCTTAAAAGAAAGTCCACATAGCAAAAAACGCCCCGCAAACCGGGTTTGCAAGGCGTTCCAATCGCATACGTTAGATTCTTTCTTTGACTTTCGCTCTCTTACCCACACGATCACGCAGATAGTAAAGCTTGGCACGTCTAACCTTCCCGCGTCTCACTGTCTCAACGCCGACGATGGTCGGGCTGTGGACAGGGAACACTTTCTCACAACCGACGTTGTAAGAAATACGGCGCACAGTGATGCTCTCATTGATCCCACCATGCTTTCTCGCAATGATGGTACCCTCAAACACCTGTACACGCTCACGGCTTCCCTCTTTAACCTTAACGGAAACACGCACTGTGTCACCAACGTTCATGGTGGGAAGCTCCGGCTTCATGTGTTGCTCACTGAGAATTTTTACTAAATCCATCTTGTTCATCCTCCCCTCTTATTAAGGCGTTCATATCCAGATCTCCTGCCAGCGGACCGCCTCGGATGATGGGAATGTGTGTCATTCCCACAACATGCTTTGGTATTATAACATAGGATGATTGGGATTGCAAGGGTTTTCAGAGCAGATTTTTCTCTGCCCAACAGCATGAAAGTTTTCTGTCCTAAAAAGTCGAGGATGGATTAAATCCTCCAAGCACTTTTGTCAAATCTTCAAGAGATTGCAAATTTTCCGCCATCTTCGAGGGATCTTGAAGAAGCCCTGTCATCAATTGCATCCCAATTTGCTCATTCATGTCTGGTTTTTTCGGAATGACAGTCTCATTAAGTAAGTTTGTAACAGTATTCATCAGTTGTTCTTGATTGCGCTGAACTACGCTCTCAATAACTTCCGCTTTTTTATCTACTTGAGCAAGGGCATCTTTGGTCTTATCGTATATATCTTGCATCATTGCTTGCGTTTTTTCAAAGTTAGCCTGACTTCTTTTTTCAGAAGCGCTTGCCGTTACCATAGCGACAATGGCTAAAACAATTGAGGCAACACCTGTCACCAAAGAAATAGTTGTAAAAATATCCATAATTTCAACCCTCTCAAAAGTTTGATTTCTTCTATTCAAACATACTTCCGCTCAAACTTCAAGTCCCATAGGCTCCTTTGGAAAAGGAGCTGTCAGCGCAGCTGACTGAGGATTGCCCTTGACCTACTTGTGCAGTGACATTTGAATCCTCCGTCAGGCTGCACCTGCCACCTCTTTTGGAAAAGGAGGCTTTTTACCTCCCCCTCAAACCTTTCCAAACCTCCATCACTACAACAGCACCGACCGACAGCCCTGCTGCAATCGCCCATTGCATCAACCCAAACGCCGGCGGTATCCCGAACACCTCTCGCACACCTGGAAGCACAGTAATTCCATACAGCCCAAAGCAAACAAGCACCGCCAGAAGGACAGCGCGGTTGGAAAATAGCCCCATCTGCAAAGCTCCTTGCTTGTTCGAGCGCGAAGAAAAGGTCTGTAAGGTACGCGCCAAAATCAGTGTGGTAAATGCCATTGCAGTGCCCATCTCCGGCGAATAGAGCCGCGTCCCAATAAACTGCGCCGCAATCGTCATAATCCCAATCAACACCCCGCGAAGCACAACGCTTCCCAGCAGTCCATCGCTGAAGATTCCCTCATTCATATCTCTAGGCGGACGATTCATCACTTGAGGTTCCTCCGCTTCCAATCCCAGTGCGATGGCGGGCAGGGCATCGTTGACCAGATTGATAAATAAAATCTGCAAAGCCGTCAATGGCTTGTCCCAGCCAATAATCAAAGCAAACAAAATCGCAAGTATCCCACCCAGATTCCCAGAGAACAGATAACCCACTGCTTTCTTGATATTATCAAAAATCGTCCGCCCGATAGACACCGCGCTGACAATCGATGCAAAGTTATCATCTGTCAAAACCATAGCAGAAGCATCCTTTGAAACCTCCGTCCCGCTCCCCATGGCAATGCCAATATCCGCTTGCTTGAGCGAGGGCGCGTCATTCACCCCATCCCCTGTCATGGCGGTGATCTGTCCTTTTTCCTGCCAGGCTTTTACAATCCGAATCTTATTCTCCGGTGACACACGCGCGTAGACGGAAATACGCGCAAGCTGCTCTGACAGTGCCGCATCATCCATGGTGTCAAGCTCTGCACCAGTCACAGCCATATCCTCCGCTTCCGCAATTCCGATCTCACGGGCAATGGCATAGGCTGTGGTCTTATGGTCACCGGTAATCATTACCGTTTGAATCCCCGCTGTTTTCGCCTGGGCAATCGCATCAAACACTTCCTCCCGGGGTGGGTCTATCATCGCTGTAAGTCCAATCAAGGTCAGGCTTTGCTCATCGGCAAAGTCAAGGGTTTCACACCCAGATTCCACCGTTTTCGTGGCATATGCCAGCACACGCAATGCCCGCTCGCTAAATTGCTCATTCGCCGCCTCAAACTGCGCCCGCTCCGCGTCTCCAAATGGCACCTGCTTGTCCCCCATCAGCATATGGGTGCATCGTGCAGAGAGCACATCAGGCGCTCCCTTTACAAACACGCGCCGTCCATCCAATTCACAAAGGATGGTCATCAATTTCCGTGCCGAATCAAAAGGTAGTTCCGCAATTCGCGGATGTGCACCACGGAGTTGACCTACAGACTCCCCAACTCGCACCGCAAAATCAAGCAAAGCCGTCTCTGTCGGGTCTCCCAAACGTGACCCATCCGCCTGAATCATTGCGTCATTGCAGAGCACCATGGCTGGCAACATGAGAGACGCTTCTACCTCAGAATCATTCGGCAAAAAGTGATCTACAACCGTCATTTTGTTCTGCGTTAGGGTACCTGTCTTGTCTGTGCAGATTACGCTGGTACTCCCCAATGCCTCCACCGCCGGAAGTTTGCGGATGATGGCGTGGCGGCTTGCCATCTTCTTTGTCCCCACTGCAAGGACGATGGTCACAATCGAACTCAAAGCCTCCGGAATCGCTGCCACGGCAACTGCTACGGAGAACATGATGGCATTTAAAATCTCACTCCCCAGCTCCCTGCCCGCCCACAACGCGCGTCCGATTTGGAGCAGGAATATTCCGATACAAAGCACGAAAATCCAAAGCCCCAACTGCTTGCTAAACTGCTCTAATTTCCGCTGTAGCGGTGTTTGCCGTTCCTGCGCTGTTTCCAAAAGTGCGGCAATCTTCCCAATCTCCGCCTGCTGACCTGTTGCCGTTACCAAAAGTACCCCGCGCCCATGTACGGCAACTGTCCCGCTGTATGCCATGTTCCGCCGATCTCCCAAGGGCAAATCGCCTGAGAGCGTCTCATCCGTTTTCAAGACAGGCTCCGCCTCGCCTGTGAGAATCGCCTCGTCTATCTTGAGCGCATGACAGTCAATCAGTCGCCCATCCGCCGGAACAAAGTCCCCTGCTTCCAAAATCACCACATCACCCGGCACAAGCTCTCTGGCCGCAACTGTGACAGTCTCAGCGTCCCGCCGTACTTTGGCATGGGGTGCGCTGATCTCTCGCAGCGCTTCCAAGGAGCTCTCCGCTTTTCGCGTCTGCACCACAGAGATCACAGAGTTGATACCAAGCACCGCCAAAATCACAGATGCCTCCACCCACTCCGCCAAGACCGCCTTGATGACCACCACCAGTGCCAAAATAAGCACCATAGGGTCTCGCCATGCGTCCAACAGCAGACGAAGCAAAGATGTCCGCTCTCGTCCTCTTAGCTCATTTGGACCATAGGTCCCCAGCCTTTGTGCAGCTTCAGCCTTTGATAGGCCCTGTTCCCTCGACTCCAGCTCGTCCCACAATTGCTCTCTTGATTTCTGATACTGTTCCATACATATTCTCCTCTAAATATGGCAAAAGACCTTTGCCAATAGTATTGGCAAAGGTCTTGTTAAACACACAATACAGTGTCAATAAAGCCGGTGGAAGAAGCTTCCACGAGATGACGACTTTACTCTGGGCGACAAATCGCCCACCAACTACTCCCCTTTGAGTAGCTAGATTATATAACAGACTTATTCCTCTGTCAAGTCGTCCTCTTCCTCGTCTTCATACGCCTCTTCGTATTCCTCAAACACTTCGTCCTCATCTTCCGAATCTTCGTCAAAGTCTTCTTCAAGCGGAGCTTCATCCGCCATCGTCTCTTCCACCGGAACCAGAGCGGCAACTTCCACAGGCGCTTCTGTCGGAGGCGCAGCAATCGGTGCCGCTATCGGAGGTGCTACAGGATACACCGGATACGCCATAATTGACGGCTCTTCTTCCATCGCAAACTCTTCCCGCGCAATCACACCGCTTGCAATCGCGTGCTCACGCAGCTCTACAAACAGTCCGGCATAGGCAGTATACATGTAGGGCGTAATGACAACAATAAACAAAGCGATAGACCCCAAGATGCCAAGAAATAACAAGAGAAGCCCTAGCCCTACCACGCGGGGAGCAAATAGAAAGGGAATCCCGACGATGATCGGCAATAGTCCGAGTATTGCCCAACCGATGAAACTCAGGTACATCACAAATACTTTGCCTCTATGCCCCTTGGTCATCCGTTTCGATAAACGGAGCGTCTGTATCGCCTTGACCTCGGTGTGGTACCCCAAAATATAAGGCACCGCATAGTAGGACAATGCCTTGATGATAACAGGAATAAAGCAGAGGATGGCAAGGAGCGCATACCACCCTGATAGTTGGAATCCAATCTGACCGCCCCACGGGTTCCGCGTCACAACAAGAGCCCCGCTGATATAGGCCAAAACCGTAGACACAACAATGCTGGGTAGACTCCAAATCATAATCCAAAGCATCATCCAGAGGAAACCGCCAAGCTTGCGGAAAAATCTGGTACCAAGCCCTGTGAACAGTTCACCCACACTTGCTCTGCGCCCCTCATACAGTTTGACGTATGCACCGTACATATTGACTGACATTACACTCAAGACAAGCCATCCTGCCCAAAAGACAATATAATAAGGTATCCTGCCAATCACAGACGATGTCATATAAAACATTTGGTCAATGAGTGACGAAGCCATTCCCATCAGCGAAAGCACAAAGGGAAGTAAAATCGCCGGCGCACGTTGCGCACGCAGCCTTTCTTTTGCCAGTTCTTTAATCTCTCCTCTAGGTCTCATAGCCATCCCCTCCCATGTTGTAGGGGCGAACTGTGTTCGCCCGCCATTGTGCAGCATCGCGGGCGAACACAGTTCGCCCCTACACTCTTTTCTCCATACTCTAACGAAATTCTTTCATATCTTTATTATACACCATTGCTCTGGAAAATGCCACAAAATCCGGCACAGGTTCCGGGGCATGCTGCCGTAACGCCTCAATCAAAAGGCTCGGATTAAGCCCCGGATTCTGCGCCGCAATCACAGCTTCCATCTGCACCCGATGCGCACCTTCTGCCGTGAAGGCAATCTCTCGCACCAGAGGAATTATGTCAACTTCTGTTTCTGTTTTCTTTTTCGTCAATTTCTTGACAGGGATCGACTCCTGACCAAAGAATGCAGACAGCTTCTCTGCCATATCTGTCGTATCCGCCAATACATCATATGTGAGCACCCCGCGGACACGCAAAAAGGCAATGTCTTTCAGCTTCGTATCCGCCTCATAGGCTTCCAAGACTTCAATCCCCTCCGGCATATTACGCGTGAGGAGTTCCGGTAAATCAGCAAGGGGCGTGTCGTCTACCAATGCAAAGTCTAAGAGTTCACACACACTTTCCACCCCGACTGATAGCGGCAGCGCAACCGAAACATAAGCATGAGGGTTAAAGCCCTCTGTGTGCTTCACTGCAACCCCCGCTCGGGCAAATACACGCTGGATGGTGCGCATGAGATCCAGATGGGACAAATACTTCGCCCGTCCGGTTTTTGAAAAAAACAAACGATGCTTAGCCACGGCACGCACCTCCCATCTCTGTCTCCTGTATCCCGCAAGCTGCGCAGGATTTACTGCAATCCGGCGTGATCTTTGCGTCAAAACAGGCCTGACGCTCCCGCTGTAAAAATCCGCGGTCAACACCTGTATCAATGATCTCCCATGGGAAGACTTCATCTTCCCTCCGCTCACGTGTTGCATAGAAATGCGGGTCAATCTTTGCTGTCTCAAAGGCACGCGTCCAGCGGTCAAAAGAGAAATATTCACTCCAAGTATCCAGCCGCGCACCGTCTCGCCAGGCGGCTTCAATGGCTTGTCCCACACGGCGGTCTCCGCGGGCAAGCACCGCTTCCACAAAGCTCACCTGGGGTTCGTGCCAGTTATAGGTCACCGCTTTCGACTTCATATGCTCCCGCAGCAAGATCACTCGACGGCTGTACTCTTCCATGGAAACTTGCGCCTCCCATTGGAATGCCGTGTTGGGCTTCGGCACAAAGCAAGAGGTACTCACCGTAATCCGCAAGGGGCGATTCTTGTTGGAGGAATGCTGCCGCCATGTCCAATGCACTTGATTGACAAGCTCTGCAATCTCCAACACGTCCTCATCCGTCTCTGTGGGAAGTCCCAGCATAAAATACAGCTTAACCGCACTATATCCACCGGAAAAAGCCGCTTGCAAGCTGTTGAGCAGCGCCTCTTCCGTCACATTTTTATTGATCGCGTCCCGCAGGCGCTGGCTGCCCGCCTCCGGCGCAAAGGTGAGAGAACTTTTCCGCACCTTTTGGACACGCTGTACCAAATCCATGGAAAAATTATCCGCCCGCAGGCTCGGCAGGGATAAGCTGATCTTCCGCGACTCACAATACTCCAAAAGTCCATCGCAAAGGGCGGGTAGCTCCGGATAATCACTGGAACTCAAGCTGAGCAAGCCCAATTCCTGTTGCCCCGCGTGGGACAAAGCAGCCTTGCCCTGCTCCACCAAGGTCTCCATTCCACGCTTGCGCACCGGACGATAGATATACCCCGCCTGACAAAAGCGGCAACCCCGCACACAGCCGCGAAACAGCTCAAGCACTGTTCGATCGTGAACAATCTCCGTACTCGGCACAATACCCTCTGTGGGAAAATAAGCCTTGTCCAAATCCGCCACAATCCGCTTGCGTACGCGCGACCGCGCACCATCTTTGGGCGTAACTTCTGCAATTGTTCCATCCTCATGGTACGTCAGTTCATAGAGGCTCGGCACATACACACCTTCGATCTCAGCTGCCGCGCGCAAAAATGCGGTCTTTGTCATCCCCTCAGCCTTGGCGCGATCATAGAGGGCAATCAGCTCTTGTCCCACTTCTTCCCCCTCGCCAATGACAAAGAGGTCGATAAAATCCGCCATGGGTTCCGGATTGTAACAGGCACTCCCACCCGCAAACACGATGGGTGCCAAACTCTCCCGCTCTGCTGCACGCACAGGCAGTCCCATCAGGTTAAGCATATTGAGCACCGTCGTACACGCCATTTCATACCCAAGGGAAAAGCCCAGCATGTCAAAGGCTCCGGCGTTTTCCCCGCTCTCTAAACCGTACAAAGGCACATCGGATTTGCGCAGCTCCGCCTCCATATCGCCCCAGGGCGCGAAGATACGCTCACACCATACACCGTCCATCTCATTGTATACCCCATACAAGATTGCAAGCCCCAGATTGCTCATTGCGATCTCATAGGTATCCGGAAAACAAAAGCCCAGACGCACCCGAACATCTGCGGGATCTTTCACAACTTGCCCAAACTCGCCGCCCACGTATCGGGCGGGTTTCTGGACACGGGGTAGTATTCGTTCTAATTTTTCATCCATTGATTTGTCTCGTTTCTTTTATGTGAATTGTCATTGTACACCCATCAATACATAACGGGTAGGCTGACCCCATGCTCTTCGTAGGGGCGACATCCTGTCGCCCGTGGCATTAGGAATCCTTGCAGCAAGGGCGCGGGCGGCAAAATGCCGCCCCTACAAGGGCATCCAATTCTCGCCTACTCTACAAACGCCTGCACATAGCGCATCAATATCGTTGCCGCTTGTGCACGCGTGGCGATGCCTGTTGGTTCCAGTCCTTGTCCTGTACCTGTAATCAATCCCGCATACACCGCCCACGTCAGCGCCTCTTCTGCCCATGAACCAATAGCGCTCGCATCCGGGAAGTCTAAGGCGAAGTCCTCCGGCACATCTGTGCCCGCATCGGTAACGTTTGCAAAGCGATACAAGAGCACTGCGAAATCCTGCCGTGACACGGCATTGCCTATCCCGAATGTGTCAGGACTTGTCCCTGTGACAATACTTTCGCTATAGCCCCAAGTGATATATGGCGCGTACCATCTATCCGCGTCCACATCCGCAAATGGGATATCCCTTGCATCCGTGCTGTTCGCCAATCGCCCATGGTACATCCGAAACAGTGTGGCTATCACCATCTCACGGCTGAAATTCGCGTTTGGTGCGAATATTGTTGGAGAGGTGCCGCTCATGATGCCTTGGTCGTGGACGAACTCCACCGCATCGTGGAACCATGCGTGGAGTGGGACATCGGTGAAGCGTGGTACGGCACCCAAGTTTAAAAACCCTACGCCATCTGTACCTAGAACCTGGACAAGAGGGGTCCACGTACTCGTAGTGCCGTTACCTAGTTGACCATGCACATTCCATCCCCAAGCCCACTATATTTTATCCGTCAAAGGATAACCACGCTAAATCAAGGCTTCAAGGGCATAGTAACGGTATAACAACTAAAGCCAAAAATATAATCGCGTAGCATATCTATCTTAACATTAAATTATAACAAAAAGATAGACAAAAATCAAATAATTTTGCATGGCGCAACGTAGAGCCGGAGAGTGAAAACTCCCGGCTTTTTTGTTTGCCCAAAATGCGGAAAGGAAGCTATCACATGGGCAAACAAAAACTATACGAGCCATACGGCTACTACCACGGCAACGAAGCCGACCAATACACTTTTTATCGTTTACCAAAAGCCCTGTTTACCAATGACCGTTATAAAAATCTTTCAGACGGCGCAAAAATTCTGTACGGCTTAATGCTTGACCGCATGGGCTTGTCTATTAAAAATAGCTGGCTGGACGAACAAGACCGGGTATATATCATTTTTACTCTTGAAAATGTACAGGATTTTATGAATTGCAAACATGACAAGGGTATAAAAATGCTTGCGGAATTAGACACGGAAAAAGGCGTTGGACTTATCGAGCGCGTGAAACAAGGACAAGGAAAGCCCGCAATAATCTATGTCCGCAAGTTTTTTGACAGTAGCGACCATGCCGAAGTCTTGACTTCGGAAAAACCGAAGTCTGCACTTCCCGATATACCGAACCCCAGACATCGGAAAAACCGAAGTCAAGACTTCGGAAATTCCGACCCTAATAAGAACTATAAAAGCAATAAGGATTTTAATAATACTGATTCAAATGATATTGAAAATCAATCAATCTATCCAGCTACCCCGGCAAGAACCACGCAAGAACCAAAACCGCCTAACGGCGGGATTGATAGGATAGATAAGAAAAAAGAAAGAGATATTTATTGTGAAATTATCAAGGACAATATCGAATACGACCATCTTTGTACAAGTTACGACCCGGAGCGCGTTACGGAAATATTGGAATTGATGGTTGAAACGGTATGCACTACTCGTAACACCGTTCGCATTGGCGGCGAGGACTTCCCCGCCGCAGTAGTTAAAAGCCGCTTTTTGAAAATTGAGCAATTTCATATCGAGTATGTTTTTGACTGCATAAGTAAAAATGTAACGAAAGTCCGCAACATCAAAGCCTATTTGCTAACCGCGCTATATAATGCGCCCTTAACTATGGGGCATTACTACACCGCCGAAGTAAACCACGATTTATACGGGGGTGGTGGAAAATGATTATTGGCTTGCATGACGCAGAAAAAGACCACATGAAAAATAAGTCATTCCCCAACTTTGCACTTATGAAAATATCCGCATATCACAAGGCGCGGGGCGATACCGTGCAATGGTGGAACGCATTAGATAATCCGCTATACGACAAAGTATATTCAAGCAAGGTTTTTGACTTCACGCCGGAAAATATGTATTTGCCCCCGGACACTATCAAGGGCGGCACGGGTTACGGGTTATATACCGAACTTCCCCCGGAAGTTGATAACCTATTCCCGGACTACTCCATATACCCGGACTGTGATTATGCAATCGGCTACATTACGCGGGGTTGCCCTAATCGTTGCGGCTGGTGTGTAGTGCCTACCAAAGAGGGCGATATAAGACCCTACGCACATTGGCGCGATATTGTGCGGCACGATACAAACAAGCTGGTACTTATGGATAACAATATTCTTGCTTGTGATTATGGCATTACCCAGCTTGCAGAGTTGGCGCAGACAGATTATAAAATCGACCTCAATCAAGGTATGGACGCAAGGCTTGTAAATGAGCGCATAACGAATATTATCGCAAGTATGAAATGGATTAAATATATTCGTTTCAGTTGCGACCAAATCCCGCAGATTGAAGCCATAGAAAACGCCGCCGCTATGCTGGCACGGCGCGGAGTTAAACCCTCTCGCCTATTTGTGTATCTGCTTGTTACAAAAGACCTTGAAAATGCGGATTACAGGGTACAACGGCTAAAGCAAGCAAAAGTTAGTATCTATGCCCAAGCGGAGCGCAACCCGGCACAGGGTATCATGCCGAACGCCGCGCAAAAGGAGTTTGTACACCGCTATACCTACGGCAGAAGCTATAAAAAAGAAACATGGACGGAGTATTGCGAAAGGCGCGGCTTAAATTTCACATCTCATTGATAGCAACCGAAAAATGCGGTTGTTTTTTTATGCCCAAAAATTACAGAAAGGGGGCGATAGCCCATGATAAACGAGGAAATCACCCAAAAGGAATGTAACCTTGCCGCCCGTGTCGGAAGCATGGCGTATCAAGAAATCAAAAAAGCCATTGATAAATTGCTTGCTGATTTATCACAGCGCAGGGGCAACCCCGCGCCAACCAAGACCCCGGAAGTTAAAAGCGGCAAAATGACCTTAAAGGAATTACAAAAACAAGGTGATGGACTTGCCACGGTTGAATTAAAAGACCCGCATTTACGCACGTTGAAAAGCACTCTAAAAAAACACGGCGTTGACTTTTCCGCAGTTAAAGACGGCAAAGGCAAATATACCCTGTTTTTCAAGGGCAAGGACGCAGACACCGTTACCCATGCTTTGAAGCAGTACACGCAAAAAATAATCAAGGTGGATAAAGGCAAGGGCAAACCGTCTATAAAAAACACGCTGGACGAAGCGAAAAAAGCGGCGCAATCCCTTAACACCGGGCGCGACAAAGTACAGAAGAAAGACAGGGGGGCGCGTTGATATGGCAGACCTCAACATTAAAAAGCTGATTATTCAAAACCTACCGTTTGCCCTGTTTTTCTACGTTTTCAATAAAGCCGGACAAGCGTTCCGGCTGGCTGATGGCGCAGACGTTAGCGAAAGAGTGTTTAACCTACAATCCGGCTTTGCCGCCGCGTTCTCTAATCCTCTACCAAGTTTCCACTTGCAAGACTTTATTGTTGGTGCTGTGGGCGCGGTGTTGGTTGCGTTGGTACTCCATAACAAGAAAAAGAACGCCAAGAAATACCGTAAAGGCACAGAGTACGGCTCGGCGCGTTTCGGAACACCCGCAGATATAAAGCCATACATTGACCCGGATTTTAGCAAAAACATACTTTTGACGCAGACCGAAAGGCTGATGATGAGTAGCCGTCCGAAAAATCCGGCACACGCAAGGAATAAAAATGTGCTGGTTATTGGTGGTAGTGGTAGCGGAAAGACAAGGTTTTTCGTTAAGCCAAACATTATGCAAATGCACAGTAGCTATGTCATAACCGACCCGAAAGGCACGGTTTTATTAGAGGTTGGGCAGTTATTGAAAAACAACGGGTACGAAATACGAGTGCTAAATACCGTCAACTTTGGCAAGAGCATGAAATATAATCCGTTTTCCTATCTTGCAAGCGAAAAAGACATTTTGAAGTTAGTAAATACGATAATCGCCAACACCACAGGCGAGGGCGCAAAATCAAGTGAGGATTTTTGGGTTAAGGCTGAACGCCTATATTACACGGCACTTATCGGCTATATCTTCTATGAGGGGCGCGAAGATGAAAAGAATTTTATAACTTTTCTTGACATGATAAACGCTTCTGACGCAAGAGAAGATGACGAGGAATACCAAAACCCCGTTGATTTAATGTTTGAAAAGTTAGCGAAAAAAGACCCGGAGCATTTTGCAGTTTTGCAATATGCCAAGTTCAAAATGGCGGCGGGTGTGGTAACTTCTAAGGGATATGTTTATCATATTCCTACAAACACAGGCAGTTACAGGGTTTGCGGTCTTGGTCAACAACATGAGAGAAAAGAAAGGAGTACACTATCACAACAACTCTACAATCAAATACAGGAATGGGGGCTAGTCCTATGCACGAAACGACCCAAAGCACAGCGGAACAGCCTGTGCGGATGAACAGACGGATTGGCTCTACTACCTTTCGAGTAGCGGTCTTTTTCAGTCAAAGAAGCAAGGAAACGGTAGATGACAAAATCCTGCGTTTGATTGAACGAGATGCCACAGTCCAAGACCCACCGCAGATCTGTCACACTGCCGGAAAGAGGTTATCATGAGAACGACAAAAATCACAGCCCTTTACAGCAGATTGAGCAGAGATGACGAGCTAAACGGAGAATCCAATTCTATCACAACACAAAAGAAGATGCTAGAAGATTACAGCGCCCGCCACGGTCTGCAAAATCCCACCCACTTTTCAGATGACGGCTTTACAGGTACGAGTTGGGATAGACCAGACTTTACAAAGCTAATGGAAGAAGTTGAAGCGGGGCGAGTAGAAAATTTGCTCATTAAGGACATGAGCCGCCTTGGACGTGATTATCTGCGTGTAGGCTTGCTCATGGAGAAATTCCGAGAGAAAAATGTACGGCTCATCGCCATCAATGACGGTGTAGACACCGCCAAGGGTGAGGATGAGTTTTTACCTTTTCGTAACATTATCCATGAGTGGTATGTACGAGATGCAAGCCGCAAAATTAAATCGGCGTTTCGTGCCAGAGGGATGGCGGGAAAACCTACCGCCTGTCTGCCGCCCTATGGATATATAAAGTCACCAGAGGACAAGCACAAGTGGATTATAGATCCCGAAGCCGCCCAAATTGTGCAACGTATTTTTCAGCTAACCCTTGACGGAAAAGGCCCATACCAAATCTGCTGTATTCTCAAAGATGAAAAAATCAAAATCCCCGGTGCTTATCACGCAGACAGAGGGATAGGCTGGCACAAAAATCGTGTGTTCAAAGATCAGTACAGATGGAACAGTTCCGTGATATGTGCAATTCTGAAAAAGAAAGAGTATCTAGGACATATCGTAAATTTCAAGTCTACAGTTCCGTCATACAAGGATAAACGCACCGTGCCTTTGCCAGAGAGTGAATGGGTAATCTTTGAAAACGTCCATGAGCCGATTATCGACCAAGAAACCTTTGATAACGTACAGCGCATTAGAGGAAATGTCAAACGCCGTCCAGACGGTTGGGGATACACCCATCCCCTCACAGGGCTTGTATGGTGTGCCGATTGCGGGGCGAAGTTATATTGCCACCGCATCACCAATGGCAAGGATTTACCCATGTATATCTGCGGAAATTATGCCAAAGGTTCTGACAAGCTCACGCATGAAGCGGGATGCCCATCAGCGCACCGAGTACGAGCGGATCGGCTGATGGAGCTAGTCGCACAAACCATGCGTGATGTGGTGAAGTACGCTCGTGAGGATAAAGAGGATTTTATAAAGCGTGTGCAGGAGACTTTAGCCACCAAGCAGACAGAAGAAATCAAAGGGCAGAAAAAGCAGCTTGCAAAATACCAAAAGCGACACGCCCAACTCGAAACCCTGTTTAAGAAAATTTACGAGGATCACACCCTCGGCAAACTACCAGAAAAACGCTTTATGGCACTATCTTCTGAATATGAGCAGGAGCAAGCGGAACTGGAAGTAAAGATCGGGAAGCTGAAATCAGAGATTGACACATTTGAAGCGGGTAAAGACCGTGCCACGAATTTTATAAAACTGGTGGAACGGTATGAGAATTTTGACGAACTTACAATCACCATGCTAAATGAATTTATCGAAAAAATCGTAGTCTATGAGCGTGACCGCAGGGGCTGTATTGACAGCCCTCAACGAGTGGACATCCACTTTAATTTTATCGGTGAGTTTGAAATCCCACAGGAAGAAATCAACCCCGAAATCTTAGCCCAACAGGAAGAAGAAAGACGGCTAAAGGTAGAAAGACAAGACTACTTCCGCCGCAGGTATCAGAGAGTAAAAGCGAGTGGAAAACAAAAAGAATATGAGCGGAAAGCTCAAGAAAAGAGAACGGCTCGAAAAGTAGCCACAAGAGTCGCTACCCTAGAAAACGGAATCGGCGTAAATATCACAAGTCCCTTTGTATCTGCCAATCCGTAAACCTCCTAGCCGCCCAAGCAAAAAAAGCGAGGGCGGCTTTTCTATGTCCGAAAATAAATCTAAAGGAGAATCTACACTATGGCAAAAACAAGTTTAGAGAAAATCGAAAGCTACGATGAGCAAATCGCTCAACTGATGAACCGCAAGAAACAGGAGATGCAGAAACACAAACAGACCGAGCGGAAAGCTCGCACAAAACGGCTCTGTAGTCGTATGGGGCTGATTGAGAAAATGCTCCCCGACACCATTGTCCTCACAGATGAACAATTCCAAACCTTTCTGCAAAAAACCACAGCCAACGATTTTGGTCGCCGTGAGCTTGCCAAACTTGTGGTACAGGTCGGCAATAGTCCGAAGCCCCCAAAAGCCAAAACGTCACCGCAGGGCAACGCCCCCACCCCTGCGGGCGTGGACGGTTGCACAGAGGGAACGGGCTAACGCCCTTTTCCCTTGTGCAACAAGGGCGCACTTATACGTTCTAACGAACGTGTGCGCCCTGCCGGGGGCTTCCGTGCCTATCGGCACGGCACAAGCGGCGTTGCCACTTGTGGGCGTTGCTCGGCGGCTTTCGCCCCCTTGCAACACCTAGCAGAGCGGGAAAGGCTTTCGCCTTTCTCCGCTCTGACGGGGACGGCTATGCCGCTGCCCCCACACCCCCACGGCACACATGGATAAAAAGATTAGGCAAAGACCGCCTAATCTTTTTATCCATGTTCAATTTTTCCCCTGCGAGAGGAGAAATCGCCTATAGCAATTTATCATCTCAGCATCAAAATTATTAGCCGAGGTAAAGGGCGGTCGGCGGTTGCCGCCGCCGCTTACCGTGCGGCCGAGAAAATCCAAAACCAGCATGACGGAAAACTCCACGACTACACCCATAAAGGCGGTGTCGTGCATTCGGAAATCCTCTTGCCCGATCACGCTCCCGCCGAGTATGCAGACCGCTCTACTTTGTGGAACGCTGTGGAGAAAGTCGAGCGATACAAAACCGCTCAACTGGCGAGAGAAATCGAAATCGCTTTGCCTGTGGAATTGACCGTCGAGCAGAATAAAAACCTTGTGCGGGAGTACGTCAATCAGCATTTTGTTTCGGCGGGTATGTGTGCTGACATCACCATTCACGACACAGGCGAGGGCAACCCACACGCCCACATCATGCTCACCATACGGCCTATCGAAAACGGAGAATGGGGCGCAAAATCCCGTACCATTGACGGCGTGAAAATCCCCACCGTGGATTGGAACGAACAGTCCAAAGCCGAGGTCTGGCGGGAAGCGTGGGCGGTTTCCGTCAACCAAGAACTGGAAAGACAAAATCACCCCGCTAGAATCGACCACCGCTCATTCGAGCGACAAGGCATTGACCAACTCCCCACCATCCATTTAGGGGCGGCAGCTCACCAGATGGAGCAGAGGGGAATCCTCACCGAGCGGGGCAACATCAATCGGGAAATTCGAGCATTAAACCGACAACTGCGGAAGCTGAAATCTCAAATGTCAAAGGCGCAAAAAGACATTTCCAAACTGGCGAAGAACCCCGAAGCCCCAACCATCATAGACGAGGGCAAGCCTTATACCATGCAAGAAGCCAAACAACAAATTACGGATATGATGAACGAGCAATCCGAACTGCGGGAACGGTTAAAACCCATTGAGGGGCGGCTGAAAGTGCTTATCGAACGCTTGAAGCAAGTGGCAATCCACAAGGAAAACAAGCCGTTTTATGACGAGTACAAAGCCCTGCCTCCACGCAAGCAGAAGAAATATGCGGCAGAGCATAAGACGGAATTGGACTTGTTCAAGTCCGCAAACAACTATCTCAAAAAGCACCGAAACAAGGACGGCAAAATCCATGTTGCCGCGTGGATAAGAGAGCGTGACAACCTACTCAAAGAGAAAAAGGAAATCAGCAAATCTACCATGTCACTGGCAGAGCGATTGCGGCAGATTGACCGTATTCGTAAGGGTGCGAAAGAGACACAGCCCACACAGCCACAGCGAAATCGGGGGTGGGAGATGGAACACTAGACAGTGGCTAGGGGGGCGGCAAGGTTCATGCCGCCCTCCGCAAAATCAATCGAGAAAGATTATTGATATTTCTTTGTGGGAAATGACGGAAAATCTGGACTTCGGGGAGAGTGTATGCTATACTTTAATGTAAGAAAATGTTGGATGATGGAGTCTCAGAAATGAATCGAATAAAGATAGATATTATCCAGTTTGGGGAAAGCAAGCATGTTGATGAATGGAGCTTTATCAATAGACTAAAAAGGCAAAAGAAGTCAAGTTTGTTTGAGATTTTGAATATCAAAAAAATTGCTCTACCTCAAAGTGATTTTTGGGGATATGCTGATTCGAGCTTACTACAGTTGGCAGAAACTTCTGATGGGGCAAACTATACTTTGTGTTTTATTGATTATCCTCTGGAAGGGAATTTTTTCATAAGACGCTTGAGCCCCACTATCGGTGTAGCTACATTTTTTCAGACCAAAAACATATTCAAAGAAGCGAATGTTGAGCTGAAAAACTTCATTTTACTACAGATTTATAAGATAGTTATTCTTTCCAAATTGCAAGTTGGAAATGATATGGACGCTATACGAACACATTTTCATGACGAAACACGGAGTTGCTTGTTTGATATGTGTGGTTTGAAAGAAGACATTATCATGAGCGCAACAAATCCTAAAATATGTTTTGACTGTGAGGCAAAGCTTAGGAGAACACTGCTTAGTACGGAGTTTATAGATGTATTGAAAAGTGAACTGCGACAGATAAAGAAACCTTTATATTTTCGAATAACAGATTGGATAAAAAAGCATCCTGTTTTTGCGCTGATCATTACGGGATTTTTTGCTTTAGCACTTAATCTTTTAGCCTCAGTTATTTTTGATTTCATTCGTGGGTAATTTAATTGTGATATGTGGCTAGAGTAGAATCGTTAGCTACGGATGGTTCGGCAGGCTTGTGTATTGCAGTGATTTCTAAATAGGAGAACTTCGAAAAAGGAGATTATATAATGGATAATTTAAATTTTTCAAAAATTTATGAATTTGATGTTGGGCAATCAGCGCCTAAGTTCGATTTGGAAATGTATCTAAAAGAGATAGGTATAAAAGATTTTCTTTTCAAAGTGGCTCTTAAGCTTGATTCGTATGAAAAAATTTTCTTCGAAGAACAACATTATCCTTCACAGCTTTCACAAAAACATAATACCTCCCACTCTAAATTCGTAAAGGAATTTGAACAGGAGTTTATTCACGGAACTGGAGAAAAGATAAACTATATTATAGGTATTCCGGGCACAGGGAAATCACTGTTTTTTAGCAAAGGAATAAAGAATTTATTTATTTCGAAAACTGTGATCGCTGGGCGATATCAGGAATATTGTGTTCACTTTAAAAATGTTGATCAAGAAAAAGGTATAGAATTTTATAAAGCCTATATTTACCAAAATCTCAAAGAAAGAGCAATAGATTTACTAAGAAATCATAATGGAAGTGGAGTCTTTGATAATTTCCGAAAAGAGTATAAAAAATATGTTGATGACATTGACTTGCTAGGCGAAACACCGCATTCAAGGTTATTCCCCACCATGTATTTTTGCAAACATATTCATGAGAAATTTGGGCAACCTGCGATTATTACATTTGATGACATTGACTTGTCTTGCGAAACAACCCAAGAACAAATCAGAAATGCTGTAGCAAGCATTCATGATGAACTATGCAATTTGCTGAAGTCGGTAAACGGTCTTTCGTGGGTTCGCATATTTTTCGTAATGCGTCCCGAAACCACTATGCATACAATCGAGGAGCAAAAAGGTCGTAGGATTAACTTCCCTTACCCCGATGTTCTTGGAATAACTTTGGATAAACTTAGGGCGGCTGTCAAAGAAACTACAAAAGAGTTAGGAGAAACACAATATAGCTTTGGTGGCTCTACCTTAGAACTGGAAAGTATAATTGATGGATCTGCAGTTGTATGTACTAGTATTGGTGATGTAGCAGATTATTTTATAAATATTATGGAACATTTATTGTTGAATGAATGGAATAGACATGATGTCATTGAAAGGCTAGGTACAAGTCAGGAATTCCACTGCTATCTTGTAAATTATAATGTGAGAACATTTTTCTCTTTCCTTGCTGACACTCTAAAGGATGGCGGCTTTAAGCCTTTTACAGAAAGATTTGTTAAAAATCCTCGTTCTATTTATACCATATTTGACTATTTGGAAATGCTGATGAGGGGAAGATGGGTTCAGCATCCAGGCAACCAAAAAATTAGTAAGGAAGGCCGAAACTTTGCCCCGCTTGTTTTTAATGTTTTTAGTAGCGTGAATTCTGGTTATTCTGGAACGATAGAAGTTCAGATTAAACATTTTATGCTTAATATTCGCATTATGCAGTTATTCTATTATATAGCTGCAGATTCTGAAATTGAATATTCTAAAATATGTAAGATTTTAGAATTGTTTTTTGACAAAGAAAAAATTGATGATGCCACAAAAAAATTGATTCAAGTCGGCATTTTATATTCTCCCATTGAAGGTGAGAAAAGTATTCGTTCAAAGAAAAAGCACAAAGACATTAAACTGAGCGATGATAGTTGTATTGCAATTAGTGATATGGGCAGATTTTATTTAGAAAGGCTAATTTGTGAATTTGAATATTTATATCAGATGGCACTTTCATCGCTTATGTTGGACAAGCACGTTGAAATCTTGAAAGAAAACACGTATGAAAAAGAAGAGGTTGTTTATTGTTTTCTTGACAGTATCTATCATATAAAGCAGATAAATTTCAATGCTTACAATAATGGAGATAAAAAAACGTATAGGGAATTCTTTTTAAAAAGCAACGATAAAGCTGGTCGAATCTATATTCGAATGATCGAGACATTCATTTTAGCGGTTGAGGCAAAATTAAAGCGCGCAGAAAGCATTTCACATGCCCAAAGAGCTGAAAAGCTGTTGAGATTATCTGAAAAAGCACAATTTTTAAAAGAAAGAGCGATTGAATCATTTCTTGCAGAATAAGGAGTATGATAGATTGTGTGTGTATTGCAGATTTTTTGTGAAAACGCGTCTTATGTGATTGGGGTATTAGGAACAATAATTGGAACTATTACAGGTGCGTTGCTTTCCCATTTCTTGAATAAAAAGGGGAAAATAGATATAATCATACACGGCGATGATTATAAAGATCAAAAAAATAATTCAAATGAATACATGTACTATTTACATATGTTCATTTCTAATAATTCAAGCACTCCTCGGTATATTCGCAACATCAAATTGAGGTTTTATGGAAAAAACAATACTGTAATCTTTGAAAGTTTTCCAAAAACAACGAAATTGATAACAATTGAAGGACTTTCTGACTTCGGATGTTGTGTTGATAATAAATTTATATCCACGTTTTCATTTTACGGACACGAGGCAAGAGACATTGTTTTATGCGACATCATTGAAGGACATTCCGACAACTTAGAAAATGTTACTCAAATAAAAATGTCATATGAATATAAAAGTAAAAGTAAAAATAAAAACAGAAAAGCTGAAATAACAATTATTTCTAATTTTTTGTTTGGGCGTGTCGGCATTTCGACAAGTACAAATAAATTCTCAAAACCTCTTTCTAATTAGGGTTCGCTCAAAATACTCAATACAGAAAATCCCCATTGCGTGATGGGAAAAACTAGCTACGGCACAGAGCAAAATCAAGCTCTGTGCCGTTTTTTATGTTACACACCTTGACAACATGAGGGCGAGATTGTTCTATTTTAGAGAATGAGTATCTATCAACTGGGAATTATCCTCCGTAATAGACGGTGGCACTTCATCTGCGATCTCTATTTCATGGTCATTGTTGTCTGCTCTGACTTTTCCACCTTTAACTATATATCTTTTCGTTGACGTCACAGCTATTTCGCCAACTTATATTTTCGATTTCGATTTGCTCCAACCGCTACAATAATACCCTCATCGACAAGACGTGAAAGCACACGTCGTGCCGTGCCGGGCGAGCGGTCGATTAGTTTAGCTGCTGCGGTTGCACTTATTTCACCATGCGTTTCGATGTATGCAAATATCATTTGCCCATGAGCGTTATCGCTCATTTTATCGCTCACGTTATCGCTCACCAACAGTTTATCGCTCACAAGGCTATTTGATTTACTGAGAGGAACTATAGTTTTGAATACATCACCATCAATCAATTCAGGTTCACCGCCGGAGTACATTTTCGTAAATTGGTATAAATTCCTAACACCTGAGCCAAGAACATCTGCACGCCCAATGTTAATAAAGAAGTGGGCGAGTAATGGGTTTTTGGGAAATGGTGCAAAATTGTTTGGGTCAATGCGCCCCGGCGCTTTAGGTAAGTTCCAATTTTCTGTAATAATACGGTCACGCTCAATAATGATTTTTGCAGGATATGCGCTTGTATACTCTCGATGAACAAGGATATTGCTGACAAGCTCACGGGCAATCATGGAACGCAAGCTAACAGATTGGTCGCCGATCAAATGAAATCTATCAAGTGTGTGCTTGGCGATAAAATCAAATAGCAATTCATAAGCGTCAATCAGGTTTGTTGTTACCATGAGGCGGTCATCATAACGGTCTAAATTTTCACGCCGACAAATCGCATCGGTAACATAGTTTGGCGTACAGGATCGGATCGTTTCGTCTCTCCCAAAAAGCAAAATTGCGGCAAGATTATATCCGGTTTCACCCGCTTTATGATCTTCTTGATATAATCCTGCGCTCCGCAAAATTTCATCATCTGACATTTTAATCCACGGATGGTCGTCAAAGCGACTGGCAACTAAACGGCGGACTTTCGGCATAAGCCTTGCAAAATCGAAATCCTTATCTTTGGCATAAGGGAAAATTTCTCGCTCCGAATAGTCCGCTGATTTACGGCGGTGGATTTGAGATACCATTTCAGAATTTCGTGTAATATCCATATCGCCATCTTCGCCACGGTCGTAAATTTTACCCCCGAACATTACCACTTGTGAATTTGGCGGAACAAAGCACCACAAAATAGTTTTGCCGTCAATTTCTGCTTCCTCTAAGGCAAGAAAAAGTGTCGGTGCAAATCGCTGTGGATTGTTTAGCGAATTTGCAAAATCTTTTTTCATTTTAGAGACAGAGCTAGGGTTTACCCCTTTCACTTCGCCGTCATCCTCAACGCCTAACAGGATATAACCGCCATATCTGTTGGAGAATGATGACACGGTTTCATAGACACTATTGGCAAGTTCATTTTCACAACGCTTAAATTCAACAGTCAATCCCTCGCCATCGTGAATAAGTTGTCTGAGTTTATCAAGCACGTTTGTCACCCTCCTTTGGCTTTCGCCCATTGCTTTTCCGGCCGTCCTCTGGTTTTTGTGTGTCCTTCGGAATAAGCCAACTACGCCCTACACGAATAACACCATCTATACGCCCAGTAGCACACAAAGCCTGTACACGTCTATCGGTTATATTCCAAAGTTCGGCGGCTTGCTGTGATGTTATCCAGTCAAGTTCCAAATCTAACACCTCCCAAACTTATTCAATTATATTACGGATTAC
>Ga0123352_10002372_pt1 | contig 26166 bp, 11 predicted proteins | sample TergutLab28metaG_FD_89700 | JGI IMG/M metagenome (GOLD analysis project Ga0123352, IMG submission 89700) | Labiotermes labralis P1 segment gut microbial communities from Petit-Saut dam, French Guiana - Lab288 P1 | ecosystem: Host-associated > Arthropoda: Insects > Digestive system > Gut ...
ACTCAGCCTCTAACAGAAATGAGTACCAGGAGTATTTCCTGGGGGTAAAGGCGGCCGGTGCGTAAGGCTGACAACCTACCACCATCCTGTGCCGTTGTCATGAAATCTGGGAGCCTTAACTTCTGGAATCCTCTGGGCCTGTCCAGGCCTGTAATGGTACTGCTTTACCTTTTGTGTTTATCCGTCCACTTGAGAACTTTATTGAAATGACACAATGTTCCAATTGCTATCAAAAATAACAGGAATTTATGTACTATAGCAAACTAATGTGTGCACCACGAAAACTACCGCTAGACCAACAACTATATATGTTTCTTACCTCCAGTTTGTCAAAGAAGATGTCACCTGATAGCGAATGTAGACGTAAGAAAAGGTCTGGTGGTGATACTGCCTCAAACCCGATGCTGGCTTCTACACGTAGATCGGCAATTAAACTGCCAAAGAAAATTTCGAATTTGGTTAATTATTACGTCCATTAATGCATTCAATACATTGTTACAGTTTACATATCTAGCGATTTTCCATTGTTCCTTGGGCTAAACATTTGAAAAGATAAAAATGTTTAAAAATTAAAATGTTTGAACAGAAGGTAAGAGAGAAACTACTGTCGTTTTACTGTTTTTAATGATGGGGTCAGTGTTGTTGTTGTTATTGTTGTTGTTGATGTTGGTGGTGGTGGTGGTTGTGATAGTAGTAACAGCAACAGAATGAAAAATTTGAGACTGAATAACAGTTTACGATCATTTCACACGAGGGTTAATCGGCCAGGAATTCAGAAGTAGATTGCATATCAGCTATACGCCATTGTTAATTGGTACAGCGCCGTTGTGCTATGGAAATGTGTTAAATACACTAAATAAACTGGATAGCCAGAATAAAAATTAATCATTTTCTAATAACAATGTCTTACTGCCACATGTTTCGGCTATTATACTTAACCATTTTCAGGTGGTTGATTCATTACATGAAAGGCACTGGACAACATAAAACGCCACATATTTCCGCAAATACGAATACAAACAGTGCGATCCTTGACCATTTTCCGTGAATTATGAAGAGATATATGTTAATTTTTTTTTAAATTTGTTTTGTTTTTAAACATCGGGAATCAGTTACATGATTCTCCCTCCATTTGAAAGAAAGGTTAGACTTTAATTGTTGTACGTTTAGACTAAGGCCGTGTTTTCGTGTTCTCCATAAAAATAAATTAACAAACTAAGGTGAAGTTAAAAGTAAATTTCACGCTAGAACAGGCCACAAAGGCCCATGACGGAGTACAGGTATAGCTCCACTCTTTTTTTAACCTCGGTGCTGGATTGGGAGGGTGGTCAAAGCCACGCTCCGGCCGTTTTACCCCTGGGAAAGGGACACGGTACCCATTCTATAGGAGGCTGGGTGGGCTTCAGGGACTCTCTGGACGGGTGCGGAAAATCTGGCCCCCACCGGGATTCGATACCCGGACCGTCCAGCCTGTAGGGAGTCGTTATACCGACTGTGCTATCTGCTGTGTGTATTTCTATGTGCCTAACATCATTAACCGCATGTACATTCAATAGCTGGGAGAAATAGTTCCTCCACCTAGCCAAAATACTTTGGGAATCTGTAACCAAATCACCCTTGTCATTCTGTACTATATGAGTTCCATGCTGGTAACGCTTGTAAAGTCATTGATAACTCTATAAAATTCCCTAATATTTTTTATTTTACTGTTAGTTAAAAGTTCCTCTATTTTAACTCTCAGATATTCCTTATTTTTGTTCCTGAAATGTCTGCTAGCTTCACGTTTTACATTGTTCAGATTATCTGCATTGCTTGGGCTTGGATCCTGTTCCCACTGCATTTTATACTGCTTCCTTTCATCTAAACAACCTAAACATTCTTCATTAAACCATGATTTTATGCTGCTTCAATTCGTGCAGACCTAGACTCTCTTTATCTGACGTTTTGATATTCTCTTTAATGTTCTCCCAAGCCCTGTTTATGTCATTGCCATCTCTTAAGTTTTCCAAAGCTGCAAACTTGTTTGTAATCTCAATATGATTCTGTTTCCCAACCTCCAGCTCACCTAGCTTCCAGAGATTGAATCCCTACACATCACACTTCTGTGCTCCATGTTTACTTACTGCCAACCTTTCCCTGACTTATGCAACCACCAGATAGTGATCAGTATCACAGTCAGCTACCCTGAAAAATCGTACATCGAGCATACTCGAATGCCATCCAGGTGTACTTATGAACGTTTCGGTGTGGGAACATCGTGCTCTTAACAACTAGATTGCTTGATGTGGTAAAGTTTACTATTCTAACACCATTATCATCACTATCCTAATGTAGACTCTCATTCCCAATTGTCAGTTTGAAAATATTCTCTCTCCCCACGTTTGTATTAAAATCTCCTAACACATTTTTCATATGGTAGTTAGGAAAATGATAAAAAGCCTGCTCTAATTCCACATAAAAAGTATATTTTGAATTATCACTTTTCACCTCACTTGGTGCATGCACATTCAGAACAATGACATTATACCAGCGACATCTCAGAACTATATATAACATCCCATCACTAACAAACTCTATTCTCTTAACTGCTGATAATATTCTGTGGCTACAAAAAATTCTGTTCCCAATTGACGATTTTCATTTCCTCTTCCAAAGAAAAAATTATAATTCCCATTCCCCCTTTGTACTGTACCACAAAACCTCCTGTATACCCACAAATTCCAATGTATATTTTGTTAATCACCTGCCTCCTGCTGTAAGTGAACCTGCCCTATACGGGCTCCTAACATTCCACGTACCAAATCACATTGTCTCTTTTTCGTTGCTTAGGTCGTATCAAAGTATCAGTCCAGGTCCAAGGCACGTGTTCAAGTTTCGTAACAGACCCAGTTTTTACGGTAAGGATATTTTAGCACTTCGCCCAACCTCCAAGCTGCAGGAACAACAGGGACCAACTCATCACGGGTTCTTGTTGACAGAATATAATATTTGTTTGGAATATCAGATGTTAAAATATTCAAAAATAAATATTGTAATTAAAGAATCATTGAACAACAGGCGTTAAATAAGAATGATCTCTTTAATAAGATGTGTTATTACCGAGTACTGATTACTATTATTATCAATATAAGGTATTGATATAGACTGTGCATTTCCGAATTTCGTCTAATGCGTGCACAAGGTTAAAAATCGGTTTATTCGCCGCTTTAATCCATAAGGTACTGTTTAACGAAACATTTCACATATGTGTTTTCGAATTGTTCACACCTTATGTTATAAATTTTTTAATGCGATTACACTAGAAAAAGACCATTAAAATATTAAGGTTTGATTCCGAATAACGTTTTTTCAAGGAAAGGCTTCGCATATTTAAGAAAAATGTTGTAATTAAAGAGTTACTGATAAACTAAAATATAGTGTAAATGTTTATATCATGCGACGAGTTTCACAAATAACAGTCAAAAAATAACCGGTTTCAAGAACGTTTACAAAAAAAAAAGCTTCGTAACAAAAATTAGAATGGATGTATAAGTCACCATGAATTTAAAATCGCCTGATGAAAGACGGTGTGACCTAGGACATAAGTATTATGTTGGCCCAGTCATATAATGGGAAAATTTATAGAAAGAATGAAAAATTATTCAGAGAAAACAAGCAGACAACAACAAAATCTAAGAAAAGTAACAATGGCGGTCTAGGACATATATAAAACGGTGACAAAAAAAAAATGAGACCCACAGTGGATTAAAGCTATGAACACCTGAGGACAAGTCAGGATTCAATGATTCTAACGCGTCTCAGTGTTCCGCTATACGGTTTCTACATGTTGGTCATTTTCATATCACGTTTAGTTATAAGGTGTCTGGCAATACTTACTTTGCCGGTCCTTCTCCTTTGAATGGTAGGATATCCCCAACGATGACACTGAAGTTTGAGTGCTTAGCTTTCACTTCTATGGGAAATGTAAAATTTAAATCGATTTTCAGCGTGAATGGTTGAAACGACAATGCGTGTACTTCAAATGCGCTCAGACCATCGATTTCGAAGTCTCCCAGTTCCAAATACTCTATTCTGTAAAAATAATAGACATGGACTTATAACAATCAACTGCTGTCTGGGATATCTATAGTCCATCACAAAAATGTAGGATGTAGTAAGATATAGCGGTAACCAGTATATACCTTAAAAATGTGAATATTTAAGGTCTTTCTAAAACTTACAGAAATCGTCATTAGTGAAGAAATTATAATAAAACTTCATTCTGAAAAACGTTGTTATAAATCTCTTCAGAATCTTATATGCCCATTCCTACCTTACAATTGAAACAGAACTTTACGTTACACTACTTTACTCCAAAGGCATAATTTTTCTCTCACATTCAGAAAACACATTAAACATTTCAACAACTTTCGAAGTATTTCACAAAATACACGTACAGGTGAATTTAAATAAGCTCTATAACGATATATACAAGAGGAAAGAGAGAACTAAATTAAACGTGATACGGTACGCCCTTAATTAATGAAGTAGTACTATATATTTTATTGTCCCGCAACAACTATGGTGACAATGGTGAAACACTTATACTTAGGGTTAATTCAAACGCTTTTTCAGTCAGATATTATGTAGTTATACTTAGAAAGTTTGCCATAGTAATATCCTAAGAACATGTAACATTTCTTCTGGTACAGAAAAAAAGTTCTCACAGTTACCGACAGTTCTGACATATGACACTTATAATATTTCGTCTTCCTTTTATGGATGGTGATAGCATATTACTTACTTTATCATACCCGGCATATCAGTTCCATTGATGAAGATGGTATCGTTATAAGACAAAGGGTCCAAATGCGGAATACCGAAATTCGGTATTCCATTTTTCAAGACCGATCGTAAAAAGGCCTCCAGTTCTGCTTCATATACTCGAACTAAAAAATTGAATATAATAATTTTATTTTATGTTATTAAAACACTTAAAAGTACATGCTCAGCGGGTAGGCTCTTTCAACTGGGATAATGATGTCGAGCTTTAAGGTGAACACGTCTCTATCGACTGCAATAATAGGAATTCGTGGAAATGCGTGTCTACTGTATGTACACTTATAGAGTGGGGCAAAGATACCTGGCGATTCTCGAAATAAAGTAACCAGTGGAATAAAATTGGCAGTTTGTTCAAAGACATGTCTATACAGACACGTGCAAGCGAAAGATCATTTAATCGCAATCAATAGCGTTTAGAAACGGAACTTTCTACGTGACCTAAATAGCCATTTTTGCAACCTTGCTTCCGAACTGGCAGAGGACATCATTCCTGCAGGACGTCCTACAGATGACTGCAACGCAGTGCTCAGTTCCTGTGCGGATGCTCCAAAGACTTTTATCAGTACACTTTAAACCTTAATGGGCAAAACAGGAAAAAAAAAATCGCTGTCGCAAGTTCGGCTGAGTGAGGAGGTCAACTGGACAACACGTTATATTGCTCTGCTTCGTTCTAATAAAACTTTGACAGTTACAATTCACTCTGGAGTCGACCAAAGTTCCCTCTCGACTAACCTCAAGTGATCATTCTGCATGAATCACAGATCACACAGGAATACTTACAGTGCCAAAATATACAGTTGTTGCCACTGTAACTCATTTCTTGCTACGGAGATATTAACTGGGAGGTTTTTCATATGATGCTACCTGCAAACCTGCCGATACCCCTAAATTCGACACTGGATCGAAGCCATCCCTATCTACTTGCAGCAATGCGTAATGGCATCTATGTGAGGTCAACTGCTGGAGTACAAAGAGGAAATTGTGGATATATAAAAACACAGTTTTCGAAAGCTGACAGTTACAGTTAATTCTACACTGAGTTAGCGATTAATTTACACAATCTGTTCACACATATCACATTTCTTTTCATTAGTTTTTTTTTTATTTCGAAAGCCGATGGGCATTTCTCTCCCACCTCTATATTATCATGATGTGGTCTGTAAGCACATGGACAATTTTATGTCATTTCCCTTGTCCTCTAGACGCAAAACTAATTCATCGAACGCAGGTATTATATAATCATTACCATCAAGATCGTCATTAAATAAAACACAGAAACTTAAAATAAATAAATTAATTAATTAATTAAGGAGGATTGCGTATTTTTAATAAAACACTTATATATCTTTTTTGGGTAGCCTTACAGTCTCAACTGAAAACATAACTTCAGTTCAAACACTTTACAGTTTGAAATTCAAAGGACAGCATAAAAATTAGAATCAGAATTGAGTAAACAAAATGAGTTTCTATCTACTAGTCAAGATCTCTCACAAATATTACGCTGCTCTTGAACTTTTGAGTCCAGTAGTCTTTCTTATAGCGAAATCTGAGTACAGCGATTGAACTGCTCACTGGGCGTTTGTCACAAACCAACATGCAAAGTCTCAGCCCAAAAGTCGGTGGGATAATTTGTCTGTTGACAGGATGCTGCGTGTCAGAAGTTTCAAATTCATTCCCTCTCTATAGAACAGAGTGTGATATTGTACACAGCATGTTGTATAGTACGTATCTACGGACAGAATAATGACAGACAAGCTACTTGGCTTAGTGTATTGCACTAAATCTGACAGGAGGTAGTGAAGAATGTAAAGACTTCAACTTAACTTCTGATTCAGAATGTAAGGTAGGTTTGACTGAAAATTTTAATTCTTTTACCCCCCCCCCCCCCCCCTCAGATGAGCAACAACAGAACGGGATGTTTTATTATGTTAACATCAGCTACTCCTAACCCTTCAACACTGGCCTTGGTGCACCATACGGCCGTGAGTGCACCTAACGACACTACAAACTTACAAGCCGTCCTTCCTGGTCAGTAGTTGGAAATTATCACCTTCCCCCACCTTCCATTTTCAAGGGTGGAATAAACTCATCTCTTCTACAAACCGACTGTGTTCAATTCTGTCCAGTTGAAAAATTACTATAAAAAATTTTCAGAAAATATGACAATGCCATGTTATGTTCTCCACATAAAGGTTCTTGGGATCTTACAACCTATCGGTTGCTAATGACCAACGAGGTACCGCAGGAGCTTGCTGCTTCCATTCTATTCATGGACTTCCCTGAAAACGGAGGTAGAACGCTCCACTCGTATGTCAATAAATATTTATCAGTCGACATGAATTCATATAGTCGAAGACTGGACACAGCAATCAGAAACACAATCTCGCATTTTTTATAGTAAAACCAACGAGATGCACCAGTTTCTTAAATTTATTTTATTTTGGAGTAGCACTCTACATGTTTCGGACGGTCTTTCCGTCCATCATCAGAAGTCTAAGACTGTACATACAGCATCAGGTATATGTCAAACAGATTCTGCTGACTGCTTGCTAGCGGGAACGAGAGTTCCATCTCTTTTCCGCTAGCAAGCAGTCAGCAGAATCTGTTTGACATACACCTGATGCTGTATGTACAGTCTTAGACTCCTGATGATGGGCGGAAAGACCGGCGAAACATATAGAGTGCCACTCCAAAATAAAATAAATTTAAGAAACTGGCGCATCTCGTTGGTCTTACTGTAGAAATATATCACGATGCACGGCCCTACGAACGTCAAAATCTCGCATTTGTACGTCTTTTTGTACGAATTTTCACTGGAGATGGATAACTTAGATGTGAATCTCGATTTCTCGATATAAAAATAATATACATTTGTAATTTTTTGTACAGCATTATTTATTTCCAGCATAATACTGTAAATTGCCGGTACCTTCAGATAAATATTTTCCATTAACGTTTAAACTTAGTTATATGCTATTTCAAAAGTAAATATGACATTTAGAGAAGTGTCTGATATTCACAGAAAAAATACCTGTTTTATCCACTTTGTCACCCTTTCGAGAGAGAGAGAGAGAGAAAACCTAATTGGAGGAAATTCTAAAATCCATCTTTATAAAATAAGCGTATGTTACCGACAAATATTTAAATATAGGGTTTTTAATGTTATCTGAAATTGTCTATAACGTGTGACGGTGTAAATCTTGTTCTCATTCTGTCGTTAGTGGTTTGTAAGGCGAATAGGTGGATGAAATGAACATATCTCCTAAAATCTGCAATAATTTATCACTCTTACTTATATCATGAATTTTCGAAAAGATATCTTGATCCAACGTGTCTTATTCAAGTACTCTTCTGTTTTTGAGTAAAGCATTTGAAATTATAATTTATGTACAAAACTGGCGAAAAATTATTACTTATTGAAATACCTGTTACATCCCGACCGAAACAAAATGTATTATCTTATGTGTCCGTACACACATGCGTTGTTAAACACAACAAGCCTCAACAAGCCTTTCTGTTATAATGAAACCCTAAACATAACAGTTTCAAAGGCTTTCATGCATACGAAGAGTTAACGGTAAACTTGCTCTAATGGACGTGTGCAAAACAAAAAAGGAAGTGGAATTAAAGATTCGCGCTTTCGCAACCTCCGCATCTGTTGGATGATACGGTCAATTTCAGGCATTGCCCACTGTGCCTCAAGGAAAAGAGCCCCGTCACCCACTGAACATGAAGATATGTAAGCTGCAAACCCAAGCCAGTTTAGATACCCCTGCCCGTAATCAAACCTAAGACTACTCGGTTGTCCAGGCAGTAGCCATGTCACTACAGCTACTATGATTTCTCGGTACGCCACCATACCGATAACATTAATCTGAAATTCCATTGGTATGACTAATAAATATGGACAATTACATATGTAATCAATGTCATATTTGTTCGTACATTTAACCGTCAATATGTTAAACACTTCTTTTGGTGAACTAAAATAAAGACGTTGCAATGTTTGAACTCTTACCTGATGATTTGTTTCCTTCAACCAAACGATGATTGGTTTCATTCTTGACTTCAGAGCCACAGATCTGGTTAACGAAAGTAACTAACAAGAGGACCAGAAGAGAAAGTGAATATAGGGATCCCATCACAAAATATTCAGTGTATCATTCGTGAGATCTGTGATTAAGAAAATTAATTACCAGCATAATTCAACACTACAACCACAGAAAGCAGTAGTTAGTAAAAACATTATCCTCGACTGTACATGTAACTTATTTTGCTACAGCAGTGGAACATGATTCGTGTTGTTTATCCAGAGTCCTGTGGTGGGCAATTGTGTGTACTTGCTAATGATCGTTCTGGGTCTACGCATAAAACGAGAATGTTTTGAAGACTGAGTGACTACGCGAAAGAGCCTCGTTCCAAGGAGACAGTCAGTCAGTCAGTCAGTCATCAAAAGAGCCAGTCAGTTAGTCGGTCGGTCAGTCAGGCAGACTTCAAGTGCTCTAAGTTGGGATGCACATTAAAGATCGAAATTAAATAAAAACCAAAATTTTGAAACGAGCTTCAAATTCAACGTTGATGAACCATAATAATAATGTTATTTAAGCATGTAATATTCATGTATTCCATGGCAAAATTCAGTGCATTCTGAAGGGAATTAGCAAATTTAATATCTGTTATATAATCCGAAAATAATATAATGACTATGACACTGTCCTTACACTGGTTATTCAAAGCCACTCACACTCCTACCCCATTGCTGGCCATTAACTTCGTATTCCTAGTAGTTAAGCACATTCATTTAGCTCATCTTCTATTGTCTACTGATGAAGTCCTGATGTAATGATGAACAGTTATTAATGGCTACAGAAAACGTCAAGTCAAAATACAAGATTATAAAAGTACCCACAGAAAGGGTTTTTACATCGTTTTCGTAATTTCTAGATCTGCCATTTTTCACTTGGCATGTGACAGCACAATGGAGCACAGAGAGAAATGGGCGCGAATTCTTTTTCTGCTAATTTAACGGGAGTCCTGGGCCATTCAAATAGTACCTTGTCCATCACAAAATGTTATAAGATAATGGTTGTTTTCGTTGTTTACACCTCTCTCCTTGCCATTTGATTTTAGGACCTAAATAGACACAAAATAAAGGCAACGGAAATAACACAAATGCAACTGGCAAACACAAATTGTAAACAAGGAAAACTACTATTATTTTATAAAGTAAAGCAAAGTAAAGTAACGTTCACCCTAGAACAGGACACGAAGGACCGGAGGGGGAGTAGAGGTACAGTTCCACTCTTTCATTAACCTCTGCGCTAGATGGGGGTGGGTGGTCAACGCACACCCCGGGCCGTTTTACCCCCGAAAGACCCAGTACCCTTTGTATTGGAGGCTGGTAGGGCCTCAGAGCCTGTCTGGACAGATGCGGAAAACCTCGCCCTCACCGGGTTTCGATCCCCGGACCGTCCAGCCCGTAGCCAGTCGCTATAACGTCTACGCTATACTGGCTCCCACTATTATTTGATAACAAGCTACAGTCAACAATATATTATAGTGTCATTTCATAACATTTTAAATCCTATACATTTTACATATAATCTGTACATACGATATGCGTACGCATTTTAAGACTATTTTAGTACTGTAAGTTTTCAATAATATAAGTGTTTGCTTCCTGATGATGGCAGTTAAGCCGAAACATGTAGGAGCTAATTAGGAGTGAAAAACATAATAGTATAACTGTTCATTTACTGGTACTGCAACGATTTGTGTATCTTTACAATATTTCATCTTTGACAGCTCGTTATCTTCAGATATGCAGCCGAAGATTATGCCAATACAGGCATGTGTGTGAGTGGGTATGAAGGCAAAAAAAGGCCATAAAATTCCATATTTTATAGTTCGTTCACGATACAAAAAATACTAAGAAGAATCTTCAGCATTAACAGACGAAATACAGCATACTAATCCCATTCAAAGTGGAAATTCTTCGTTAATCCTGAATTTCCTCCTTTATCCACTGATAATTCCATGTAATTTCTTACTATCAGAATCACACAAGTTGGCGGCGAATAAAACATAAGTAATTTTGAACTGGTCAAAACACTCGTGAAAGTAAATTAACAGCATATTGTTTTGAGAGATGGTACAGCTCCACGCATTCCTAACGTCGGCACCAGATGGCGTGAGTGTTCAGTTACACTACTCTGTCGCTTCATTCCCGGGGAACAGACCCCGCTACCCATTGAAGTCTGGTTGAGTTCAAGGGATGGTCTGTGCGCTCTGAGGAACAGAAAGAGTTCCTGCCGTTACCGACGGTTCTTCGGTCGTCCAGCACTCGGCGTAGTCCCTTTACCGTAACCGACATTCCGACTTCTCCATCAAAGCACGGAGCGCACAAAAAATGTAAAGCGCAACAGACTACAAATCAAACTTCTCCGTCGTAATGGGTGAGGAATGTACGCAAATACCAATATTATCAAAAGTAATAACGCTACTAGCAACCATGCCAACGATACAATTACTACAATATTAAATAACTACAGTATAATTTTTCCATCCATCAGTTCCTTCGTCGAAAAAGTATTCCAAACGTAAGTCTGTCACTCACATCTCGATATTGCTCGAGAATCAGACCTGATGGTGTGGGACTTTAAAATCAGTTTCCTTAATAATTAAGAATTACAAGTTGTCAAATAATGTACCTGCAAATGTCAAAAGTCCGTAGCTCTAAAATACATGCGAAGAGGTTTTCTAGGGAACTGCACGGTATCTTCTGTGTGTGTGTGTGTGTGTTTGTTTGTTTATTTGTTTTTGTTTGTCAGAGAGAGAGGAAGAATTTCTTCACTTCAACTTGCGCTCTAAGTACACTGTAACGATGAGACACTTCTCGATTGATTTTCACAAGCATCTAACCCACTTACCACAGAAACTATCTTGTTCGCCCAAATTTCAGTTTTATAACCGACAATTCAACAAGGGCTACCTGAAGTTCAATTACGATTTAAAACGCACAATGCTAACAGTTCACTCAACAAAGTTACATGTACGCACTCACCTGGACTGCAATACAATAAGAGCCCGAATATTATTCCGAAGGAATCATGACAAAGATAAGATTATTCTTATAACTGGAGTAAAGTACGAAATTTGATAAGTACTGTTTGTTTCCGATAATCAGTGTGCATTGTTAATAACTTTTTAATCTTAATTATCTAGTGGAATTTACTCACTTAAAAAACACCATTCTTAAGTATGTAGAGCAAATGGAGTTTGAACGGTTACGAAAAAATTGTAGGCTATTCTACACGAATTCGACATATTCTTATAATAACATATTTCTGAATTTACTTAAAGACTCCTTCTTTACCTTACAGGTAAGGTAGTGTAGCATGGATGGATGATTATGAATAGTGAATTGGAAGAATCTGTAAGACAGTAATATGGTCTCGGTACTAACGTCCTATTGATTTGGATGTCCTGAGAAACTCCACGCAAAGCGTCTTTTAGGATAACTGGTTTTGAAAACAGAATCAAATCATATACCTTCTTAATAAGTACCGAGGCTGCCAAACAGTTGACCACGTCGTTTGGTATCTTTCTGTTCTCGTGAATTCAATGTCTTATTTCGACGTCTTCTCGCACATAAGCTATTTTCCCGGGCTCTGGTCATAATGCAAACTAAAATATGATGGTAGCGACCCGACCTCAACGTCGTTTCGCCGCCGAACAACAAAGTAATGCATAAACGATCACTACCGCGTACCTCGGTGGCATAACGTGAACACAAACTAGATAACGGGTTTAATGGTGATATTGCAATAACATATAAAGACTGAAACGTGATAAAAGAAACGTTTACTTTTTGGAAGGCTTAATTATGTAAGCCATTTTACTACATACAGTGTACACAGCAGGATGAGCAGGAAAATCAAAGCGAATAGCGAGCAGAAAAGGTGGATTATTTCAATGTATTATCCGGGTATTCGGATGGAGATTCTGAACGTACTGACGAAGACTCCGCGCATGGACAGCAAGTAACTATAGGAAGAGCGTGTTACTTAAGAATAAAAGCCAGAAATATTACCATTGCTATAGCCTGCAGTGTGAATATTACTACTAACTGATATGTTTTATTCTTTGAGCGGCATCGTTCTTTAGATGCTTGTCGTTCCTCAGTGAGTCGAATATTTGCATGGATAGTACGGAACCCGAATTCCCAATATAATACCTCTAGATGCTATTCTGCAAAAGGTGAATCCACTTCCCAACATATAATCATAATTTGACAAACACTTTTCATACTACCATTCCATCTAATTCTATGTCTCAAAAGTGGCATTTTCCCTTCTAGTTTTGAAAGTACGGTTTTCATGCTTATGTCGCATTCCTTCCTTATGTGTTTTACACACGTGCCAATCTTCTCATCCTCGTAAGGCATGGAGTTTCAGACTTATTTAACATTCTTTCAATGTTACAATATCGATGTCAAACAGATGCCAATACAAGCAATAACTAATCTCTTTATATTCTTACTAATTCAATCAATTTTTTAAAATGGTATGTAAATTTTCAGTTGTATACGGCCATTTTTCAAATCAATTCTTACTCCTACTGGGGGTGACAGATAAAAGCAATGCAGCACAAGGTATTAAAACTATATCTTCTTGAATGGGCCTTTCCTTTCTGGGTTAGTTTGGCCAAGAACATAATTTCTACGCTTATGTTGTAGAGTTTTAAATCTTCGGACTATTACCTTTGCAGCAATATTACATTTGCAATAAATAAACTCAAATACCTCTGACAAGTGGACACAGAAGGTGCACACCTGCAATCTAGACACTTTTTAATATTACACTAAATCCTTTGTGAAGAAGCACGCTCTAAACTAAGGTTGATTTAACATACAGATTTAAGTTTTGCAGTGTTGGATTATTGACGAGCTCTCAGCACCGGCCTATGATAACGTTATCTTATCGGGATATCGGTCCTATCAATTGTGGAACAGTTGTATGTGTGCTGGGAAATTACAGTTTTAAGGTAAAATGGGTCCAATAACGAAACTTTAACGCCTGTGCTGAAGATTATTTAAACTACAACGTACACCACGTATAAAACCTGACACGTAAATATACCTTTCACATCACATTAATAAATATTTCTGGGGAGAAATTATGATGTTTGCTTTTCTGAAGGACTTTAGTTTGATGGGGAGGGTACAGAAAAATATAAGTTAATAAGTACACAATTTGAGGGCCAATTTTTGCGTATACTTTCCACTACGGTGAAATTCAACTAAGCTATTTTTGTGAGGTTAACCTCAAAGATTCGCAACTTCACCACGTTTGTAATTATAAAAGAATAGCATTTTGACTGTGTATAAAAACATGCTAATCGTCTACCTCCGTATAAAATTTTTCAACCCTAATCCAGAGTTCCGGTCCCAGTAGCCGCGCGGTCTAAGGCGTAGGTCTGCGGCCGCCCGCTTGCTGAGATCGTGGGTTCGAATCCCACCGGGAGCATGGATGTCTGTCTGTGTTGAGTGTTGTGTGTTGTCATGTAGAGGTCTCTGCGACGAGCTGATCACTCGTCCAGACGAGTCCTACCGCCTGTGCTGAGTCGCTGTGTGTGATCTAGAAACCTCATGAATGAGGAGGCCATGGCCCGCGTTGGGCCGCCGCGCCACAGGGGAATCCAGAGTACTGTCACAATACGGAAAGCTTCAAACAGTACTCGCAAATAAGTAACATAACTTGCGTATTATTGGAAGACTTAATACCAAACTTAATTTCAAGTGCCCACATTAAATGTTCCTTAATTAGGTCCACTTCATAGCTTTTCATTATCAGCATCCCGATGTTCATGTACATTTAGTAATGGTCAAAGGTATTGGGGTGGGGGGGGGGCAGAAAAACAGGTAAAAGGTAGAAAGATAATGCTTTCCCTGTCCACGCCATGAAGGCATATACGGTAGAGGTATAGCTCCACTCGTTCTAAACCTCGGCACTAGGTGAAGGTGTGTGGCCAACTTCATGCCCCGGCCATTTTACCCCTGGGAAAGAACCCCGGTACACACCGAAATAATCAGACAAGGGAGTAATCCAGTCTTTCCTTGTAATATACGTAGTGTAGGCTCTCTAATCAAATGAGGAGCTTCCGTTCAAAGTCATATAACATATTTCTTTAATTCAGTGCACTGCACCAAACAAGTAGCCGCGGATGTAAACATTAATCTCGCTTCCACTGGCTGTGTAAAACTTTAGTGTTCCAAAATTAGTAGATCTGCCTATCGATAACAATCGTAACACCAAATCTCATTAAAGAAAACATATGCAATAATCGGAATTTTTACGCGTCATTTTGCATCGTATGTCGCCGTTAAACACTTAACTGCGTAAGAGAATGGAGAAAACTATACAGAATTCACTATGAAAAATTAATCAAAAAATATAATTTCAAATCAAATGGATAAATAAACGTGCATTAGAACATAAATTCCGTGGAAGAGATAAAGTGGAAGCATTAGGGTAAGATTAATTGAACAGGTGGTCCGAAACCGGCAACAATGCTTATTGTTTTTAGTCCGGAAGAAGAGATTACGAAATTTTCGAGAAAAGCATGCTGAATTACAGACAAACCCAATTATCTTCCCACCCTGTGTCTGCATTTGAACTTCGCAAACGAAGCTAACATTCGCCAGTTTATGGGCGAAATGTATGGAACAGGAACGCAGTAAATTTCTGTACATCCTGTCAATCTGAAAGGCGAACAAATACTGCAGATTTGTTAATGCTGATCTATGAGAATAAAGTGAACAAATGCAAAAATGAAAATATTCTGATACGGGCTGCGGACTCCCATTGTTCCGTTATCAGGTAAGATTCAAGGCCGCTAAACAAAGCTCATATATTTCAACTGCATCAAATGAATAGCTAATTCTGAATACTTCCCTTCCTTGCTCATGTTTGTGTGTTTGCATGTCCAATAACTGTATGCCTCTCTCGCATTACCTCGTCTTTTACCATCCTGTCATGGGCACTAACCCACCGACTGTCCCATTGTTAATAGAACCTGAAGATTTGGCGTTACGAATAGCACAGCCAGTCACTAAACATGCCTCCAGAACACTTGCGTTTAGTTCGCATTGTCACTTCCCTAGACCCTTTTTAATAGTATCCACTTAAAAAAAATTTTAATTTGTCCACTTTCGAAAATGTTTTTACAGTCAAGTTCTGGACACCTCTTTTTTCCATCCGAGCACCTACCCTTCGTAACTTCCATGAATCATCTTATCCCACTGGTTCCCAAACTGTGCACTACGGAGCCCAGCGGCTCCGCTAAATATTTCCAGGGGCTCGTATGACAACTGTCGGTTTTAGATACTTCAACAAGTACTGTTGTCCTCAATAGAATCGTTTAATTTTACAATAAAGTTAATTGACATTACCGCTAATAATTTGTGTGTAGGGTATGGTAATAGTTCGAGAACAGAACCGAGACATTATTGGACCTGTGCTTCGGAAATCAGACAAGTCACCACAAACTACCCTTCAGACCAGTGAGTTTAGTGTAATTACAGTTATTTCAGTGGTCTAAATTAGAATTTCTTATTTTCGATTGATGTAACGCGGTTGGGCACATTTAGTTTTTAATTTATGCCTTTCACTGGTCCAGAAATACTTCAAGTTTTGCCAACAATATTTTCCGCGTATAAAGGAAAGTGTAGGAAACAGTGGTCTACGCAATATTATGTAGCCACACGCAGTATGACGTCATTCACAAGGACGGCGCAGTCTACGGCGCATATTGTCTTCGGCAGCCCAAAAATTGGGATCGTGGGTTCTAATCCACCCTAGACATGAGTGATTTTTCTTCATTTGTGTTGTCTTTTATCAGGCCTTGCGATATGCCGATGCCACCTAGAAGGAATCCTATCAACAGTATAAAAAATTCAAAGTTTTATAAACTAATTCTTGGAACAAGCCAGAAGACCCATTTCGTATGAACTAAAAAGGCAAAAACAATAGTATATGATGAGTGACACAGATCTAGCTCGTCGTAGCCTTCGTGTCCTAATTACATTTCTCCGTCTTTTATGTAAATTCGTTTGGAATCCTGGAGGTAATAGACTGCTTGTAAGATATTTTAACGGGCCATTAGGAAAATGTGAGGGTGCAGGCTGGATTCATCTGGGTCGGATTGTGTCCATTAGCATGTTCTTAGAAACACAACAATGACTAGCTAAACGAACATTATCGTATCAGGAAAGTATCTGAACCATGAAATTTGCAAATATGAAATAATAAAACGATATTGACATTGTCCGCACATGTTTACTGAAATTTAGACATGTAAAGTAGTTACTTTAGGTCACTTTTGCTGTGATATATGTCCGGAAGCAAAGCAATGCTACTGTCATTCAGACACAAGGTAACATCGGAACTGACAGGAGTGAGGGGTTCATCTCATTACACGCAGAACTTCATCACACATACGCCGCTTTGAAACCAATGAATGTGGAACTGCTGTGTGGTACCTGTTTCAACAGATGTTCAAGTTCTTGTTATGTTTACTGATACTGCTGGTGCTAGTGAACTGTTTCGGAGAGTTGGAAAGTGTTAAAAGAAATGCATTATTTCCAACAAACTGGACAGGTTAGTTGTCTGTGTCCAGCAATACGACTGGACGGAGAAAGATATCGTGACTTAACACAGAGTTTTCCAAGTAATTTTATAGGGCTTAATGTCCGATGATCCACTCCTTTTCTAGCGTTATGTTACACAGAACTGCATTTTAAGTCAACTCGAAAAATTACTCTCTTATAACTACCGAATTTTGTCATTTGAAATGTCCTTTTAGGCTTTGCATAGTGTGTGACGAAAATCACTGACTGCAGGCCTGCAGCTTTCCGCAGTGGTCTATCTAGGTAAGTCAATTAGGCTACTAAAACGCTTTATTAACCAACAGATGCACAAATATATACTTCGTAGATACAATTAGAATTATTATAAAATATTTTAAAATATTTAAAATTGCTCCAACATGTTTCGCATCACAAGGAATCCATCATCAGGGAGCTTCACACAGTGTATAAAGTGCATAAAGCATAAAGTACTTTTAAATATTTTATAATAATTCTAATTGTACCTATGAATTATATATTTGTGCATCTGTTGGATAATAAAGTGTTTTAATCGTCTTTGATGCACGGTACAAACATGAAGATCAATTAGGCTAGCGTTACTACATTCAGTTATATACCAAATGGCCTGAAAATACAGGACGTTCCTTCGAACATACTATTTCATGTGCTTTCTTTCACAGTTCTGAAATTCAGATACCGAATGTGGAAGATTATGAAGCAGAGTACTGTCCTTCATTTGAATACCACACAATGCTGTTATTTAGATCGCTTGAGAATAACTGTGTTATGGCTCTGTCATAGGGAAATATATTACTGCGTGAAAAGTCCGTGAATAAAACGGTTTGGAACACGGCACTGTTCCAAACCGAAGTTCATCTTTTCAATGTACTAAGTGTCTCTTTGAGGTATAATAACAAAAAGTGGAGGGATCTTTATTGCGGCAGATTTTCAGAATTCAAATAAATCAGTCTGGTACAACATGAATTAAGAATAAGCTGTCAGGGTAACAAACTCAAGTATACGTACTAATTATAGCACTATGCATTCATTCCAGACGGGGATTCTTTATCTCATGGGGAAGCCTACGTCAACAACATTTTCAATAAGGTGAGATCTATTTGTTACATATTCAACGTGCAAAAACTGAGCGATAACGATATTTTACAAAGTTCTCAAGATCCATTCAGCCAGAACGTTGAAAAGGAGAAGATGCTCATAATAACAGAAAAAGTCACGCGTATTTATAATTCTTAAACATCTCAATCTTCGCTTTTTCATGGCAACAGCGAATCCCTCAAACTTCAAGTTACGACACAATTACTTCAAAAATTTATTTTGTATTCACTGTTAGTATAGGATCTTATAAGATTCGGAAAGAAAAATTTGGTAATTTTTTATATAATCACGCCAAAAGTGCTCAAAATATCAGCATTACAGAATAAACCCTAAAAAATGTTACATTTTAGAAAACAAGTCATTGATAACGAACAATTTATTTTCGATTTAATTTGTGACAGTGATAATGGCGACATCTTCCAGTAAGACCGCTGTCCACGCATACTATAACCTTAAAGACTTCATACACTCTAAGTTAAACTGTGCAGTTTAACTGTGTACAAGAACTGCACGAGAAACTGCACGGAATGTTCTCTGGCACAGCACAGGTTTCCCATCAGGTTTGTCAGTTCTTTTGTCAGTTGTGTGTGTGTCTTCTTGTGCGTGTGACTATGGAGGATAAAAACAAGGCTGTCGTTTGCTGTTTGCTAGCCACATCGGCCATAATGTTATCCGAAAAGAAGAAAAGAAAGCGTAAAATGTGATGTAAGAAGTGGTATTTGAAAAGGAGTACATCATGCGATGCTCAACTGCTCAATGAATTGCTAGAAACGGATGTGCCTTGAGATGATGCCATCGTGGTGTAGGCAGGCAAACTGAGGAAACTGTGGGATTCCCTGAGCGAACTGCGCAGTTCTCTGCGTGAAAGACGACTGGAAAGGACAGTTCCGAGGCCTGCGCCGTTTACTCGGTTTACTCGGTTTTCCGTCAGGTATGACGCCACACAGTAAAATCGCTCAGTTTAACTGAGAGTGTATAGGGCGCTTTAGATTAACATTAACGGGCTTGTGGGGGTGGGGTGCAGTTGCTTCAGGACTACTGCCATTTTGCCAATTTGTAACTCCATTTAATAGTATACTTCACCAAAACAATATAAAAATTGGTATCATATTTATGTATTAGCACTTATACACCTAATAATTCGGAAGAAAAATAACTCTCTTTACGACAACTTCCGTATCTGTGAAACGCACCAAGACAGTACTAAATACGTATACTCCGGAAAAGTATTGCGTTAGAAATTAATCGTTTGGAAGCTACATCCCAGAACTGCCACACATAAAGTATGTGTGTTGCAGTGTAGGATATAAGGGTTCCTCATTAAGTTCTATAGCTCTTTTAGGGTTCCTTGAGTTAAAGAAGATTTAGAAGCATGAACACAAACTTAACACAAGAGGCACTTTTTTAAAATATATATTTGCACCGTGCATCTTCAACATATAAATATTTTTTATTGTCCAACTTATGCACAGTTATATAACACGTAGCTACAATTAAAATTATAAAATATTTAAAAGTACTCCAACATGTTTCGGATCACAGAGGATCCATCATCAGGGAGCCTTGTACAGTGATTGGCTAAAAATTACAAGATTGATTCTATCGTGTCCGTTGACATGGACGTGGTAGGTGTTATGGCAGCAGATTGTAACCCGATGTGTGTATAGTTCACTGTCTAGAAAGGCACTGTCAGTGCCTTTCTAGACAGTGAACTACACACACGCACATCGGGTTACAATACGCTGTCATAACACCGACCACGTCCATGTCAACGGACACGATAGAACCATTCTTGTAACTTTAGCCAAGCACTGTACAAGGCTCCCTGATGATGGATCCTCTGTGATCCGAAACATGTTGGAGTACTTTTAAATATTTTATAATTTTAATTGTATCTACGTGTTATATAACTGTGCATAAGTTGAACAATAAAAAAATATTTACAAGAGACACTTGTTTTACATTACTTACATAAGTCATTGTTCTACAGTATTTTGTATAGATACTGCTGATATCAAATCTCGCAAGATTCTGGGCTAAACCGATACAGCTCAAAACATAACAGTCGCTTAGTCACAGCGTTCCTTGTCTCATATAAAATATGTCATGATTAAAACTTACTAACTTTAAATTTCAGACTCTGTCGAATAATGGTGCAAAAAAGGACGCTTTGATTCAGCCTTTTCCTCTTGAGGAACTTTACTTTCACGATAATGAAAGAGAATTTTCCATGTAAGTATACATTAGAAAGATGAAATTTACATTCCTCCCCCCTACAGTTGTGCGTACTTAGCGTGGTCTATTCTAATAAACTAGAAGTTCAAGAAGATTAACTCACAGGCGTATATGAGGGAGAGGGGACATGTACCGGCAACGAGCGAAAGAAAGTGTACTCACAGTTTTTATTAAACCTCACCAGAATTCACGATGTGCAAACCCAACAATGCTGGACATATGCATCGTATAATATAATACTCTAATGTGTTTACAGAGACATAATGATAGGATCTAAAGTGACTTGACTGGCTCAGGACAGGGCTCAACACCAATTATGGCAGTAATCTTCCGTTTTTATAACAACAGTTTTCTAAGTTGCAAAATTTGAAGTTCTCATGGTGCTGTTCAAGTCCTACGGAATGTTAGGCCGTGTCGACTGGTAAACAGTTACAGACATTTCAAAGGATCATATTGTCTTTTTCTTCCAGGTCAAGTAGCCCGATTAAAGAACAGAAAAAAATAATTTCTGAAGTGGGTGAATAAGTGTTTTTACTAGCGTATTTAGTTACCCCACTAAATAGCTTGTTAATAAAATAAATCGGAGATAAGATGGAGAAATTCTTATTTCTTTTGTGTACTAATAAGTAAGTTATGTTTCACGTATGTGTGTGTAGGCGCGCATGCATGCTGGAAGTAAGATGCACAAACGCTATGTTTCACTTGTAGGCACCTGCATAACATGCAAGGTTCATCCAAATTTATGTTCAAGATAAACAAGCTGCAAACAATTCTAAAGCAACGCCACGTAAAATTGGGTCTATTGATGCCAAATCTTTATGTGGAAGGTTCCTACGAATGTGACAGAATGGGTTACGGAAATTACGACTCAAAGTCATCAGGTAATTTCAGGTAAGATTGAAACTGAAATTTACTCATCCACAAACCTATGCTAGCAGAATAGTTGGGTCTAAAAAAAAAAGGAAATAAGAGGGGTTTGCATAATTAGGAGTTTAACAATTTACCTTTTCAACAAAACAACACTACAAAGATCAAATAAATAAGAATTTGATGGATAGGCCATACAAATGTCACAGAGAATTGCCTAAAGAAATTTAGTCCCAAATCGTAAGAGAAAGAAGCCTCTTGAGACAACTAGTCTTAAAGACGTATATAACAAACTTATCTCAGTGACGTAGGTTGTGAGCGTGCAGAGGTAAACTGAATTCACCTGACTCAGGTAACGTCAAGTGAAGAAATGTTGTAAGTATGGGCTTGAACTTTCGGGTTCCTTGAAAGTTTGGGATCTTGTTCCGAAGCTGTAAGACTGTTCCCTTCTTAAGGAGAACATCACTACCTAGGGATGTTTACAGTGGTGCTGATAAGTCATTAGCCCGACCAGGAAGGAAACAAGCTTATGTTTCTGTCAGAATGATGTGAATTTCCTTCGGCGCCTTGCTTTGCAGAAGAAAAACTTGATGACAGCTCGCGTCTCGATGTTGTTGAAATCGCACGCGTCCCTGACATGCTTCCGAGCTTGTTTCCTTCCTGGTCGGGCTAAGGACTTATCAGCACTCCGGTAGTCAATTAAAATGAAACCAGAATCACTTCGTAGTTAAGGGAAGTAAGTGTGCATTGTTTCATGTATTACATAATGTATGTATGTTTTTATGTGTATGAATGATATTTATGTAAGTGGACTCAGGAATCAGAAGTTTTTCTACGTTATTAATTACGCACATTTTAATAATTTTTAGGTTGACATTAAATAATGTAACTGCTGTGGGACTTGCAATTCTGAAAACAGAAAACAACACTTCCTTGAAAGTGGATAAAATGCGGCTGATGTATTCCAGTACATCCAATAGAATACAGGTACAGTCTTTCTCTTACAGCAGGAGATGCGAAGGAACTTCCACTCAGTGTTCTAGGGGGACACCCACATTTAAAACTTGGATTTACTCAATTCTGTTAACATGTACTGGATAAATAATATTTGATGTTGCAGAGCGTATTCTCTCATGGTGCACACTCGGTGTGCCTAAATAACGAATTATCCTATCCAGTTTATATGAAGGAAACACGCCAGCACCACAGATGTTTGAATACAGAACATTACTTTTAATACCTATAACTTCTCATGATCAGTTAATATACAGTTTTAACATTATAGCTACCGATTTTAATATAGCTACGACTGACATGGTGTTTCATCAATATATTCTTACTACGTTATGTTATATATGTATATAGTCTGCCAATTATCTATGGTAATTTGCCATACACAATGCACACGTCGACCAAACTTGTGACTCCCTGAGAATGGCCAGGATATAGGGCCGAAACATGTAGGAATTGTGTATAACATAAATACTGTGCGAATACTTGGTGATGAAATTTGTGTGTAAATTATGTTACAAAAACATTAACATTTTAAATTCTCTATTTTTTTATTTCGTTCTTCTTTCTTACAAGAATAAACGATATGGAGGTAGGGTGTCAGAAGAAACAAGTTGTGTCCCAACACGCGGTACAAATAGTTAGTCGAATTTCAAAGTGACTGTATTTCCAGCCGGTGTGGGGGAGGACAGAAGTGTACACGGAATCAAGGTGGGGATACCTAAATGGTAGAGAGAAACTGGAAGGCGTAGGAGTACATGGGAGGACAAATAAAAGGATTTGGAGAAACAGGATGGAATGGCGTGAACTGGGTTCATTTGGTTCACGATATGGACAACTGGCAAACTCTAGAAAACATCATAATGAAACTTCGAGTTCTATAAAATTGGGAAATTGCTAGAGTAACTAAGAAAATATTAGCTTCTCCGAAAGACTCTAAGCCACAGAGTTATTTATTTGGTACAATATTCCAAGCAGTCCCCAGTTTTGAACACATGCTTCATCCACAACTGCGAAAATCCCCTTTGTCGAATTTTACAAAAATCCAATGAACGGTTCAGTCGCTGATACTACGTCACAAGCAGACGGACACAGTGTCTACGAAAGGTCTTCCTTTTTATTGCTTAAACAACGCCACAAAAAGCAGCAAAATATTACATCGATTAATTATAATGCAAATTGGTTGCTTACATTATTCCTAATTTTTAAAAACCCTAAGTTTATTTAGTTTATTTAGCATGCCCTAGATATTTCAGAAACTGATTTCGAAAACGCGAACCCCAAGTCTAATCAGCAACTCGTTGCCATCTTTCACACTGCCAAATATTCTGAGACACCGAAATGAAATTTCTCTACACGAGGCATGAACACGTTATTTTACTGCATCGTAACATTCCCCTCAGTTTTGAATATAGAAAATTTCTGCACACTGGAATGTCAGTATATTTCCTCCATACCCTTTTCGATGGCGTTTAATGAAACAAAAAGGAGCGTGTGTATTTTTCCATGCAGCGCAGTTGCTATAATACTGAAAAATTATATGAGCAATAGAATTTACGAATATCTTATTTATTATCTCTGCGAACAATAAACTTACGTAAAATTGGTTTCAAGAAAAAAAAACAAGGAGCGACTTAAAATGTCAAGGTAATAAGTTGGAAATTCTTCAGCTTTCACGGACTGAAGTGTGGCTTTTTTTTCGACTTGGAGTAAATTTTATACAGTTACGTAAATTCCATAAAGTTAATTATGTAAGTATCCTTATTAGGTCTCCTTTGACAGGGGATCCGTCCATTTCAAGGGCAGTGTGACGTGATACAGAGAAACGTGTACATACAGGCATACATACATACACACACGCATATACACATACATACATACATAAATACACACACACACACACACATACATACATATATATACAGGCAGTCCCCGACTTTCGTACACAATTATTTTCTGAAAATGAGAAGGAAAAACTGAAGTCGAGCAACATACTTACATGTTATAACGGGGGTTTCGTTACCATTGCTTAAAAGTACTTAAAAAGCCCTATTTATGGGCAACAAACAAAATCGTTGTAGCATCAATTAACGTACAAAAATGCATTAATTCAACCATGCGTAATAGTTAACGTTCCCGCCATCACACGAGCCAAATTCTCCATAATTCTGATAGCTACATAAGGGATGACCAACGATAATCATAAGCCATTAATAAACTCAACAACGCTGTTTAAAATATTTTTCGTACGTCTACTTTACAGTACAATGGTCATATTATACATGCAAATTACGTATTGCTTCTTCCACCAAATTGCGTTACCCCAGTAAGTGGCCAGGATAGCCAACAACAAAGAACACGCGGTCTCACCAAACTCAGCCAACATGAAAACTCAACCGTCCACATCAACACCAAAACTGTCAGTTGGGTTACAAAATATACAAACAAATAAAATTTCCAGAGTTATGTCTTGCCTCAATTTATACTTATCTCACGTACCCCGTCTGGAATTTCACAAAGCTGGACAGCCCTAGTCGGCCTAGGCCTCCTCATTTTCGAGGCTTTATGATCACACTCAGGCGTGAATTCACGGGGCTACACTAAGCTCCAGTCGCCAGAAAGTTCACTAGCACCTCTTAAAATCGCTGGCGACTAAATCCGAGCAAGTGAAGTTTAAGTTTGTTCAAATTTACTCGCTACTCGCTGGATAGTACACTATCCCGCTTGTAAACTCGCTCATTGTAATTGATACGGTCAGAAAGTAGCTTGTGATAAAACACTAAAACTCTTCGGTTCACTTCTGACGAACGCAAGCGCTACTTGCTGACTGCCCAGCCTTTTCATTCCTACGTGTACTAGGCATGACGAGTTTCTACATGCTCGCTCACTAACTGGCGACTGAACTTGCTGGCGAGGAGCAAGTACAGTAGCCTCGTGGAATCCTCGCCATAGACATACCACACTTGGTAGGACTCGTCTGAACTAGTGATCGGCCCGTCGCAGAGACCACTACCAGATAACACGCAACCTTCACAAGAGAAGGGCATCCATGCTCCCGATGGGATTCGAACCCGCATCTCAGCAAGCCAGCGGTCGCAGACCCACCCCTTAGTCTGCGCGGCCACTGCGATCGGCCTTCCTGGCACTTAGTAAACACAAAAGACAGTTCGGGATTCGGTTTTACAGCGTAACTGTTTGACAGCTCGAAATGTTTGTTCGTTATATGCGCACGGAATTCCGAATTCGGCGTACGAGAGGCGGATTAGGGGTGAGAATGTAAAATGTACAAAAGTACGGGTGTACGGAAGTCGAGGGCCGCCTGTACATGCACATGCACACACACATGCTTACTTACTTACTTACTCCATGGTGCAGAGTCCTTCTTGAGAAGCTAACTGGTTTGCAGCTAGTCAAGAAATTCCCCGCGTTTCATGGAACCCGAAGGTTCATTACCGTACTCACAAGCG
>Ga0123352_10002373_pt1 | contig 26165 bp, 21 predicted proteins | sample TergutLab28metaG_FD_89700 | JGI IMG/M metagenome (GOLD analysis project Ga0123352, IMG submission 89700) | Labiotermes labralis P1 segment gut microbial communities from Petit-Saut dam, French Guiana - Lab288 P1 | ecosystem: Host-associated > Arthropoda: Insects > Digestive system > Gut ...
CAACCCACAACAGAATGGATTTTCGGTCCGGTACTCGGTCCCGAGGGGGGATTTGGTAGCGAGTACGGAACGCACGCTGCACCGCTACGATAGAGTGACTTTGCGAAAAGTAGGTTTCGACAGAAAAAGCGCGCTCCTCGTTGGACCACACCATCTTTACGACTGCGGAGTGTTGTAACGGGAACTTCCAAACTACCTGCATATTTTGAGCCCAATCCTACCCTTCTACGGCCTCCCCTCCATTCACAATGCCCTACCAAAAATAGGGAGGGTATTTTGCCCCACTATATATATAACAGTATTATGGAAAGCTTGCCATGCATACCTACATAATTTGTTGCTTGCCTTTCGACAGCACACCTCGCTAAATATTTGCTGGCCTGTGGGCTTTAAAGTAAAAGGTGTAGAGTAGAACAGAGCACACGGTTTGTATGCAGTGGACTCTCTAAGAAAATCTTAACGTTATTCGAGGTAATGAAGCAATAGTGACTCAAAGCTTACGTTTTAGAAACTGAGCAACCGGGAATGGGACTCTATTCGTTGCCACCCTCCAGCGGGGTAAACAAAAAAAAAAATGTATTGCTTGGGACCGAGTTTATATCATGTTTTATATTCGTGGTTCCGTGCGTCGTAATTCTAGGTTGAAGAAATCCAACGAGATGCAACAGTATGCACATATTTATTACTGCTAAATTACTCTGCTTGTTTCGGGCGTCCATCGCGCCCATCATCAGGAGTACAGAAAACTGTAGTTGTAGCCTCTGGTAACAGATCATACTATCTGGGGAGCAAGTTTCCTCAGATAGTATGATCTGTACCAGAGGCTGCAATTACAGTTTTATGTACTTCTGGTGCTGGGCGCGATGGACGCCCGAAATGTGTAGAGTAATTTAGCAGTAAATATCTGCTTACTGTTGCATCTCGTTGGATTTCTTCATCATTTAAATTATGTGTTGTATTACAATACGACTTTGAAGACAATATTAAATGCATTATATAAATGTATTTGTAACATAAATATTAACAGTTGACAGCGAATCCTCAACTTCCGTGTAATTGTAGATTATTTGAAGACCTGAATTATATGGCGTCAAATGACGGGTTAAAGTAAAGAGTGAATAGTGAAAGATCAGGTTGTTAAACGTGTTTGGTGTAATGAGGTATCATCCTGTAATTTTTCGAAAGAGACTGAGAAAACCGCGAAAAAACTTTAGCCGCCATACTCGGCGTCGCGTCCGAGATTCGAATGGGGCGTCTCCCAAGTACAAGTCACAAGTGCTGGTACCGCAAAATGTACTGTGTGTTTATTTATATGATATGCAGTTTTCGTTTATCGCTAGTTGGAACGGGTTTGAACATCGCATAGCGGTAAACAGCTGCCTGTTTCTTTTGTGTTTTTTTTTTCCTGCAGTAAGTGAAAAGTTTTATGCGGCGCTAATTAGTTTAGTGAAGAGCCTCAACGTCTGCGGATCATTTTGACGTGAACAAGCTTTGACCTGTTTACAGCATATCACCTTCTTTCCTCACGTTGTGTACGCGTTCTTTCGTTATGAGCGATTCGAACGGTATAAATGTTTCGCTTTACATTTGTAAATCCGTTTGCCGAATGCACCTCCTAAAGAATACGTTATGTATTTTGATAGGTAGTATTTATTCCGTATTATAAGATACGTTTGCATACAATAATTGTGCCTGTGTGATATTAAGAATCAAGAAATCTCAGCCATACGAACGTCGATCACAGTGACTGCACGGCCTAAGGCGGTCTGCGCCCGCTCGCTTGTTGGGGTTGCGGGTTCGAATCCTGCCGGGTTTATGATTGTTTTTGATAATGTTGTGTGTTGTGAGGTAGACGTCTCTGCGGCCTGATCCCTCGTCCAGGGAAGTCCTACCGAGTGTGTGTGTTAGTGTCATTGAGTATGATCAGGTGCAATAATAACCCTCTACACCTACAATTAATAGGCAGATGTCATTTCCTTCCAGGTCCGAAGTTGATTACGGGTACGGCTATGCTTGTAGCTCCCCCCATCAATGCCTACTTGGTGTGTTACGGGACAGTCTTTACCTTTACCTTTACCTTGTCCGTCTTCGTACTAAGGTTTCTCGGCCTAGTTCGTGTTTTCCAGGGGTATGTTTCTTGACTGAAAATACAGGCACGGCAATGGAATGAATGTAATCAAAGTGTCAACTTTTGTAAATCTTACACTGTCAGTAATAGGCCATATTGTTTGTGGGATTTGTGTGAGAGAGTTGGTACCGCGGCCTCAAATAAACAGCCTCAGATGATGGGTGAGAAGGAAACATAGTCGAACACCACTACATTCAGTCAGGCACTTCTCCGAGCGCTTCGCCTTTTCCTTTCATTTGTCACCCTACCATTTCTCCACATTAATTCGTTGACAAACTGGATAAACAGTTGAACCATTTTAGAGGCCACACTTGAACAGGTATAGTCTTGTAGATATATACAAGAGTATAAAAATAGTATATACGATTCTGGTAGAATGATAAACATCAGCTGGAAATACAAGTGTTCCAAGTAAACATCGGCGGGAAATACAAGTGTTCCAAGTAAACATCGGCGGGAAATACAAGTGTTCCAAGTAAACTAGCACAGTTGTCAGTTTTTACATAGATCATTCGGAAAGTAAGTACCGTCTGCGCATATCTCTCGCGCATCCTCGAGACTGTCACTGTCTCTATCAGTTGAGAAGCCACAGACGCCATTTCGTGAAATTCTTATTATGTTTATGTTTGTATAACAGCAAGTTGACATTGACGATCCCGGGAATAAACATGAACTGCGCAGGTAGAGGGTGCCGAATGATCGCCCCCGCCCCAGTCACGACATTGTAACTATGCAATTTTAAGCGACTACAGGTAAAACATTTGGTACGCGTGTTGAGGTTACACGGATCGAACTATGTCGGTAGTATATATGAGCAACAAAATATTATGAGGTAGTGGAAAGTAAGAAGTTTTACATTTGCTCCCAAAATTTTTTTACCTGAATTATTTCGAAAAAATTATGTGCGTATATTATATGGCTGTGGTATTTTTAAGACTTTCACGTACATCTTCAAGTCTCTTGCAGTTTGAATAATTACGTGAAACTTTGTCACAGAAATTGACTAAATACGGTAAAGCTGGTAATGCATAATATTTACACTGTATTGCTCTACGGAATGCAACAAGACAGGCAGTGTAGGTATGATGCAAAATTGATGCGCGTTCGTGCAACCATTGTTGCAGTGGAAAAGCAATAAGTATTACATATTCTGGGTGTGTGTTTGTAGCCTTAATTATCTAACGTGCAGTGGGCATGCGCCGTATTATATTGTAATCTGTGGCCTGTCCGGCTCTACAGTAGTTTGCGACATTATCTCATAAACGGCACGATTGTCGAAAAAACGTTATTGAACACAAAATGTGTTTTGATTTTCTCTACAACTTTTGTCCGGAACTTTTCTCAATCCAAGCAGAAATGAACCAGATATGATAAAAAGTGTATATTGGTCTTCATGTAAAGTACCCGTTATTCTTGTCCGATTTTAATGAAACTTAACTTTTCTGGACAGATTTTCGAAAAATCCTCAAATATGAAACTTCATGAAAATCTGTCCAATGAGAGCCGAGTTCCGTGCGGACAGATGGACAGACGGGCAGACGGAGAGATATGAGGAAGCTAATAATCGCTTTTCGCAATTTTGCGAAAGCGCCTAAAAACTTGTGTAGAAAATAAATTCAAAAATTTTAGTAGGTATTTGCTGCTTCATGCTTCGGAGGTCCTGAGTTCAAATATCGGGCAACAGTATTTTGTATTTATCTCAGTTTCGTCAGGTGAATGCTTAAGATAGGTCATGACAGCTTCTTGCTGTAACCTTACCGTTGTACCACGATCCAGTTATTTTGTGCTAACAAGCATATTGTTTAGAAAATGCTATTAATAGCCCAGGGATCGAATTGTTCAACGGTAAAAATTCGAGAATTGGCCTTCCATCTCATTGTCTTTAAAACGGAGCCGGAAAAAATTGTCTAATACACAAACATTGAACATTACAGCCGTGAGATGCGATAGTTGTCACTAAAGTGACTGGCTACGTAAGGACTGGGTGGAGTCATGTTTTTCGTAAAGTTTTTACCCACTGTGGGGTTCAGAGTCTTTTCTCAAGGATACCGATGACTTACTCCATCTGGGATGACGTGACGAAGTCGTAAATCGTGCTACCGACGGGAAGAATGCCTGGATCATTACATCTAATTGCGCCTTTAATTTCTTGCATTTAATTCTCTTTGTTTGTATCGTCCTTCAATGTTTGACCTTTGCCATATTTTAAAATGATTTATTAACTACATTTGTATTGTAATGTAGTAACTCATTGTGTTGCAGAGACACGGAATTTTTACATTCGCTTCCACTTACATATTCATAGGATGGCACTGATTTAAATACGCAGATTGATCTTTAATTTTTATGCAGCCGCTGTCCCCCATTTAACTCAGTTCCCGTTCACCGCTCCGGTGAGGTAAGGCTACAAACGCTTGTTTTGTGAGTGAAGTCACAATATTGAGTAAAATTCATAGAAAGTCGGCTGCATCGCGCATGCGCACTTTAGCACATCAACTGTTGGTTCACGTTCAGCATTCATCCCATTTTTTATTTTCTGATGTCCGACGGGTGTATTAACATTTCGCATTTTGAGCGGTGTGAAGAAGACACTCCAAAATTAATTAAAGAGTTGCTTATTAATTAAATATTCCAAAATAATGTTTCACGTCTACATTGTTGCAACAGTTGCCTTACGTAATTTCTTTTTAGTAAGCGTGTCGTGAGAAAGTATTGTTTTTGTCTCTAGGCGTGGATGCTTTGTACGTGAATACGAATAAAATATCTTCTTTTACCCCTCGTTTGCTAGTTTACCATTTTTGGCTGGCAGATATTGTACATCAGAGATATCAGAGACATGTCATTCTGAACTCTTTTTGCTGTATCAGTGTGATAAGACCTTGAGGCTGCAGCCGTTCATGCAGTACCGTACAATTACATATATAACACTGTGGTAAACTGGCCTCGTTTTATACATTTGTGTTACGCAATTCCATAAATTTTTTTATGCTTGATGTTCATTTGTCTTCGTAGAACCCTGACGAAGGTAAATGGATTACATCACCAGAACAGGAAGAAGAAACTGTGCACACTGCACGCGACGAAAAGTTGTCGCACGCGATGTGCAAGCATGCACAAGGCGTAATAAAGAACACTGATCATTTCCCACTAACCTCATGAATTTCTGCATGCCTCTACCACATTACTGTAAACTAAATAGCTTATGTTGCGCATATAAGGTCAACATAGCAGGGTTCTCGAAAGTACTGGCGAATTCCTTGCAGATTTTACGACGTTAGCCCTAAAACTTAGCTGTTAATTTAAACTTCCGCTCCAGTTTCAAATATTTATTAAATGGCGAACGTATTTTCGTCTTTTTGTTATCCTTCAATATTTTAATTGGTTGGCAGGTTTCCATCTGGAATTAATGCAAGCCATTCGTAGGAAGGGTTTAAAAATATGAAAGTTGTTTGATTTTGGCATGTCATTCCTACAAACTCGCCGAAGATGACTGTCGATTAACTGAGATCTGGCGCTGTGCTACAGCTGAATATAACTTACATACACACACGTTTTTTTCGGCCTAACTGAACAGTTTTTCATTTCCGGTATTCCTGCTACGTATTCGGTAGTAAACACCCATCTTCACGTAGTTCGTTAAACTATGAATAAATCCACACCTTTTTATATACCAATTCTCGAACGTCATTGAATACTAGTGACATAAAACCATACATTTTTAAACCTTAAATAGAATAAAATTTTACTACAAATCTTTTATTATTATTATTATTATTATGTACATTAAAGCTATTGTTGCCTTTCAGTTCTCATATTGTTGTTTGCCTTTGTTCTTCTGCGTTTATCTGTTCAAGAAATAGCTCAATTTTTTTCGGTAAGGCAAGGTAATTTTCTTGTTTATTACTTGCTGGTTTTATTGCCCTCGATTACATATTACGAGAGGTCATTAAATGTTTTTGTGTGACTGAGAATGATGATGAGTAAGTTAAAATTATCCTGTGTTATGGCACGTGGAAGTAAGAGACTTTTGACAGTTGGTAGTAATTTCAGCCTCTGACAACAGGAAGTATTACGATCAAAACCACAGTGGCTGTAATTCTTGATATTATCGAGTAGGTTTATATAATTTAATGCTAACTTAACTAAAATTTCGTGGAATAGGAGCCTATCGTATTATTAAGCAGGTGTACTATTACTGCACTGTAGCTATATTATGTAATGCTTTTGGCAGAGGCTTCTTGTATTTAAGTTAAACGCCTCGGATTTCATTTATAAAATATCTAAAATCTGATTCTGTTACAATTATTATCCCCGAGACTGTATAATTCTAAAAAAACCATTTATTAATAAAAACTTTTTAATTGTGTTGATTGTATCTTCATCCTGTAAGGTATATATTGCAATTTCGTCATCTGAAAGGGCTTCAATTAGGGCAACTTGCTAGAGCATTTCATCTTTTGTCCTCGTGGCTGATATGCTTGTTTAGATTTAGCAGCCATGCACTTTGAGTTTTTATCACCCTGACCTTTTCAGTTGCTGCTGTTATGAGAGTGATACAAGCATTTTGCCTCCCCCCCCCACTCCAAGAACAAATGCACTTCTGTAAGTTCATTGCTTTATTTATCCCCTCGTGTGTGTACTGTTGCTCTTCTCCGATACCACAATTCACGCATGTCTGTATTTCAAAGTGTTTACTGTCACGCACATACATCTGCCGCACAGATCCTGGACCTGATATGTGGAATTTATATTACTTTATTAAATTATCAACATTATTTCTTTTGGCCTTCCTCGTGTAATTGGTTTCAAAGTTCAACTGAAGTTATTGATTTGTTTTCTTTGTTTTTTACTTTTCGCAAACCGACAACACAAACCAAAGAGTTTCTTCTATTGAATCCTCCAATGTAATTGTTTAAATAAACTTATTTCTCACAGTTAATCCTCAGATGGATTTGTCACTACTTTGTCGTTTGCAAAAAGTAATGTGTCCTCTTACAGTTTTATCCAGTTTATCACTCTTATCTCTCTTCATTAGGCCTAAATGTATAAAGAAGTAAAAGGGAAAAGCAAGCATCTTTCTCTAACACTGTGATTCATTAATTAATTCTTGTCATCGAAATTGTTTGACTATGTTTTAGTTTTGGTTCTGTTATAGTCGCTTTGATTTGCTGTAATTCACCTGTCGTGTAGTGAATTGTAAGTCAGAAAACAGAACATTACTTTTCAATCTTGAAACGAATGTCATTGTGGTGACATTCATGGTGGACACCATTGTGGTAAAAATCTATGGGAAATGCCATTTAGCAGGTTAAACACAGTAGCAGTTTTTGTGTATATGCATTGAATCATGAAGTCGCTAAATTACGGGCGTAAATATACTGCTCTAGAGAACTCTAATGCTCACATAATACCCACTGAGTACCACAGAATTATCATCCGTTAGCATGCCGAGAACATGAGAGACAGTTTGTTGAAGTAGGCATTTGATTTTCTTAAATATTCGTAATTAGTTTCAACGCTGTTTTGGACGTTACTTGTGTTAAAGCGTTCTGATATACAGGGTGTTCAAAATAATATATAAGTTTATCGTACTTCTTAATTTGAATACATCTTGCGTGTAGAGGCTTAGAGTCATGTTCCTTTTTGTGAAACCATTAGCTACCCACACATATTTCTCTCCTCCTACGTTATGGTTGAATGGAAATCAGTAAGTATGTGTTTCTACTGCAGAACAGTAACAGAACATCCTTGGGGGGGGGGGGCAGTGCATCATATTGCTTGTCGCGTTGTGAAGATTAATATTGCCATCCATTATTGTGAAATACAGCATTGAGTGACAAAGATATTCGTATTGGAAAATTTTATCTTACTTCGGCTTCAATAAACATGAGATATTGCATATTTACCTGTTATGGAGGATCCACGCCTTCGTTTTCATATCTCAGTTGAATTTTTAAGCATGTAATTTCAAACTTTTGTTAGACATATTGTGGACCGTGTGTCTGTGTACACAAGGTTGCAAACTGCGACAAGCTGTAGAACTTTTAGCCTTTAAGTTCTTTTGCATTCGGCCTTCTCGTTTGAAGCCCGCGTTCTTCCTGGTGGATTTGCTGTCATAAAATTTCCGTATTCTTAAGCAGAGGGAAACAATGACGAATGGTCTTAGTAACTGACCAACTTAATATACAAATTCTTGTTTTATAATAAACGTATTATATATAAAACAAGAATTTGTACATTAAGTTGGTCAATTACTAAGACTGTGCTGAGATGCACGGTTAGCAAAACATCAAAATGACGAGGTTTGGAGGTTCCTTTCCCTGCGGAAAACGAAAGTTTCTCTGAACTCCTACAGCGGACTTGGAACCCGGTAAATCATAGATGAAAAAACTGAAGTCTCCTCCTTGTCAGATCTTAAGCCGTATTCATCATTTATAATTAAATGTTGTGCATGGAAGCACGTAACGAAATTTTTTGGAAATCCCCCCAAGAATACGGGGTAAAGCGAAGTGACTCCATCACTTTTGACATACACAGTAAGACGAAGTAGGCCTATACTCTGTAGCAATGTTCAAACTGAAATCTGCTAAAGGAAAAATAAACGGACCTTTACTTGCAAAATACATTTTTCCAGCTGTGAAAAAAAAACATAATTGTAATACAAAATAGATTGGACTTTGCTGATTTTAAGCGACCGGTATACCAGTATCTAGAAAACAGTACTTTAGACAATATTAAACTGGCCCAAGTCCATGAAAGTCTCTGTAGCAGTTGGGCAAGATCAGCACAGTCCGCTTGATGTAGGTCACTCTGCCACTCCTTGTGTTCACAAAAGTTGGAGTCAACGATTACTCGTAGGTGCAGTACAGTGCGTTACAGTCGATGGACAGGATAAATATGTGTGATGCAAGGGTGATTGTATTTGAAGTAGACTCAACCGGAACGAATTATATGCAGGTATATTCCGGTTTTCCTAAGAAAACGATTAGCTTTTTTTTTTAAAAGAACACAGGCTACAGAACTGATTTATTAAAAAAAACCGGAACACGAACTTTCAAGTCTTCTGGGATGTAACATGGTGTAGGTTGTAAATAGTTACGGAATTGACAACACCCTGAAGAGGGAGGCAGTAAGTCCCTCCGAAAAGTCGGTAATTGTCTACGAATCTACATCGCATAACATCTCGGAAGCCTTGAATCTTGAGCACCAGCGAGAGAGAACTTCAGATGTTGTACATGTTTGTTTTACATTTTATCTCTGTTGCACACTGTTTGCTAAGTTTATTCACTGCTTGTTTTAACTTAGGAATTTGAAGTGGGGTTTAATGAAAGGGTTTATAGGACTTTGCTCTCGTATTATTTGAAACTGCAGTATATTGAAAAGGAAGGCACTTAAGTTTGATTGATCAGAAGGTGTTGTACATTTAACATTAATATAATATCTGGACTGCTGGGCTACACTGTTTGTATCTAAAATTCATGGACGAATTTCAGGACTTAGTTCTTCACATTAAAACAAAGAAAAAATCCATATCAGTACATTTCCGGAAATGAATGGGAGATTACATTCAACAACACATATCTTAAAATCTTCATGTTTGCACCGTGCATCAATGATAACTAAACACTTTATTATCCAAATAATGCACAATATATAATATGTAGATAAAATTAAAATTATAAAATATTTAAAAGTGCTCCAACATGTTTCGGATCACAGAGGATCCTTCATCAGGGAGCCTTGTACAGTGCTTGGCTAAAAATTACAAGAGTGATTCTTGTAATTTTTACCCAAGCACTGTACAAGGCTCCCTGATGATTGATCCTCTGTGATACGAATCATGTTGGAGCACTTTTAAGTATTTTATAATTTTAATTGTATCTACATATTATATATTTGCACTAGTTGGATAATACATTGTTTAACACATCTTAATTAGGTAATGTTTTACTTACACTGAAATAATACGTTTGCAAAATACGTTCCCAATTTAATAACTGTTGGATTCTTGTTCTTTATCAAGTCACAATTCAGAATGTGCTCAAAATGCCCTCCACATGAATCGATGCACGCATGAACAAGTCTAGTAATAGACGGTTGCACCATTTCAAGGGTCCCAGGACGGTTGCGAATGGTTTGACAGACATGGTGAAGTAAGTGGCTGTTCATTGTCAATTGGAGCTGAATATACTAGGGGTTTTCAAGTGTCCGCAGAAATAAAAATCGTAAGTGCTTGATGTAGGACGAACATGAGGGCTGTACCTCGAAAATTAATACTTGTGAACATATATTGACACGAACTCTTTCCATGTTTTGGTGTAGGGAACTCACTCCTGAAATTGTCCAGGCAGTTTTGGGTACGCCATTTGTGCATTCTTGTGGCTCATGTCCGTAATGTTCATACGCGTAATAGTAAATGTTAGACTTTGTTTTTTTACATTTTTCATCCCGTTATGTTAGATATAATAACAGAAGAAATAAATTGCCATCAACACAACTAGTAAGTGTTATATCTTTAATTTGGCAGCGTGTTTCGACCTCAGAGGGTCATCTTCGGGCCAGTAGTACAAAATACATGAGAGGTATTGTGTGCTGTTTTATTACATTTTGAACTGAGATCTCAGTTTTTGCAATTTGATAAGTGCTTTCTGCACTGTCAAATAAAGTTATATATGAGAAAGGTGACAAGTTTAAAATGGCTTGCTGCCCGTTAAAATACACATTCTTTAATTGTACGGCACCGTCATATCTTGGCGTAGTAGATGAGTATGAAATACTGGGTTGGTGGAATTTTGTTCCGAAAGTCTTTTTTATGTTGTGGATTGGTTGTCCAAATTCGTATTTCTTCGTGCTGTGGAGATAGATATTGATGTCCGGTTGTTTCTGATATTTCTACGCGCTGCTTATCTGACTGTTCAGAAGTTAGTACCGTAACGGTCGAAAAGATAGTTTATGAATACCAAGTACATTCGCCGTGTTAATTTAGTACGAATATGACTTTACAGTATAATATATTGCAAGATAGGATAAACCTGTACCAGCTCGTGATTTCGTACATCTTACTTAGGTATCTCAGTATTTTATTAGACACCGTTGTAATATATAATTATCAATTATAATACTTTTATTACCACTTTCTTACGTTTTAAATGTGAATCAGTTTCAAAACGAGCAAACATTAATTTACCTAACAGTGAGAGAGAGAGAGAGAGAGAGATTTTTTTACAAGTTAGGCTGTTAAAATTTCGGAATTGACTGTTGACTAGAGTACGTGAGCCTAAAAGAGGGGATGAAGTAAAGTTGGTGAAGAATAACTCACCAGTTATTACGGCTGTCGGCTTCAAGAGAATGACTTGAGCAAGGTGTTTGTCGTGCATAGAGAGAATAATAGAGACAAAGGGGATTGTAGTCAGAAACCCGAAGAGAAGGGACCATTTAGAAGACCTCGGCACAAATTAAAATTATGACGAGTGTTAAAGTGAACGTTGCTGATACCGCATGTTTTAAAACACGATGTTAAAACATGGCATTTAATAAAAGGTAAAGAAGTCCTTGTCTAAATTGGTATCTTTCTCGTATACTCTGCTGCATGGGGTTAGCCTGCGTCACAAAACCATGAATAGGGTTTTGTGTAAAGTTTGTTGTAGTTATGCAATGAAGTACACACACTTTTAAAAGACATTTTCATTCTTTTAAGATAGGACTATAGATTTTTATTCAAAATTTTAAGTAAATTTATCTAGCTCCACTTACTGCACGATCAAGAAATTACGTAGGGTGAGAGATCGTAACAACATTTCTGTAGAAAGTAAAATAGCGGAATTGAGGCCTTGCGAAAAGTTCCATCGGCTGTCGGCTGATGACGGCCACTTTAGCTGGACAGGTGAAATTTGGTGTGGGAATCTTATCTGCATACCTAACAGTTATGTACGCGGTATTATTTTGTAAGTCAGAAATCGTGAACGTGGCAATGGCGACATTGAGAAACTCTGCATTCATAAGAAACAATTTTAACGTACAAGGACTCGGTTTTTAAGCAGCAAGTACTTCTTAAATACTACTACTCCCATTACTACTACTACTACTACTACTAATACAAAACTACTACTACTACTACTATTACTACTAGTAATAGTCGGTATAGTTCGCGTGCGGACTAAGGCCACGGAGTTTTTTAAAAATAGTAGTAGTAGTAGTAGTAGTTATGTTACTTTTAATAACAATAATAATAGTATTAATAATAATACGCGATAGGAAATCAGTCTTGCTGAGGTCTGCCTGGACTTCACTCAGTATTTAACTGGTCGGATGATATAAACTGCTATAAGCCTAATCTGTTAAGAGGGATTTTATTGTGAATTATAATACTACGTGCTTGGTAAGTAATATTTAAATAAGCTTCGTCGAAGTTACTGGTAACAGATGCACCACGAACACATGCATCAGCTGCATAACCACAGAACAGTTGTCTGATCGGCATGCACGAAAATTGCTGCGATCGCAGGAATCACACACTACAAAACCCAGTACCACTGCAGATCTCTACAGGGCGTTTCATAATGTTCTTCGTGATTACAAACATTTATAACAAGAAAACCAAAGGACCTGCCTTAATGGAATTGTTCACAGCCACAGGAAAACTGATTTTTTTTTGACAACTAGAGATGTTCGATGTGTGCACCACGGTTGACACAGCACACATCGATACGATATTCAAGTTCTTGCCAAACACGCGTCAACATGGGTGCTTTCTGTTTGCACAGACACCCAGTTTCAGTAAATTTTTCATACCACGCACGAATGGTCTTGTCTGTAGGTGGGTCCTTTGCGTACTTTGAACGAAATGCACTTTGCACAGTAACCACAGACTTGTTCTTGTGATATTCAAACACATAAAACGACTTCTCCCCCGGAGGGGCCATTTTCTCACTACATACACTCGCAACGCCTAGCGGCAGCAATGTGAACTACGGTGAAAAATAACTTACTGGGGGGGGATTGAGTTGTTCCTTTTATCTGTACAGGTTTCGTAAATACGTGTCCTACGGTTTTCCTGTAATAAATTTGTGTAATCCCGGAGTACATTATGAAACGCCCTGTATAACGTTGCAGATCACGTTGGAACACCGGTAGAACAGATACGTATATTATGAAGAACCTGTAGCAGAAGGACTTCTGGACATGTACCATATTCTAAATTTGCAAGAAATCAAAATACATATACACGCAGTTATATGCACGAAGTAATTATAGTTGTTACTGCTGCTGTTGTCCTACTTGCATTTTAAAGTTTTAAAGAAATGTTAGTCGATAACACCTGAACCCCAGGAAAAATTATAAATGAAAAAAAAAAAAACTACAAAGATTGCAGAAAACGTGTTTTGCCACATGAGAGTATCTGTTGTGGATAACAGTTCTGTTTTTAAACAATGTATCATGTACAGTCCACACACATATGTAAAACGAATGCCTGCCTGTTGATGTATTAAATATTAACCGAAACCTGTCGGAGTTGTGAATAAACAGGTGGTGTTAAACACTATGTGAATGTGCATTGATGCTGTCTATCTAAACACTAGTGTAAAACCCATTTAGGTTCAGTAGTTAATGTTGGCACGCATGAAACCGTTGATACATACTTTGTTTGTACAAATATTTCTTCTGCGTAGAAATTTATTAAGATTTGCTGTTTGTGTGACCGTGCATCACTGATACAGTAATATAAATAACCAACTAGATGCAAAAATAATGGTTTATTGATAATTTCAATCAGCTCAACATGTTTCAGGCGATAATTTCGCCCGTCCTCAGGAGCACTAGACTGGAACTGGCTATAGCCAGTTCCACCTCATCCAGTTCGCCAGCCTGCAGCATCGCCGGTACGTTACCACAAGCTGTAAACACAGTCTAGTGCTCCTGAGGATGGGCGAAATTATCGCCCGAAACATGTTGAGCTGATTGAAATTATCAATAAACCGTTATTGTTGCATCTAGTTGGTTGTTTATATTATTTATTGTAGAGTTTGAGGGAATGTTAAAATTTTTTATGTCACCTGCATCAGCATATATTTCCCCATGCAGTCATATTTTTTTCTTAAAAAGAGTGCTTGCACTGCATTGTTAATTTTATTAGTGGCGTTTATTATTAAGCATTTTTTAAATTCAAATTTTGCCCAAGACGTGAATGAATATCCTTTCCTACTCTATTAGACCTAGCCTTCTGAGAGAGTTTCCGAGGGTTAAATGATCGCATTTGTAAACGATCAATGTGTGTGAATTGTTCAAAAGAAATATAGTTGCGCTAAAATCATCATATACTCCAAAAGATTTTGCGGCAAGAGCAGAACGAAGCACGTGGTATGTCAAATTAATATTTACGATTTGGTCATGAAGAGCAAAATCAATTCTCGCCGAAAACATTTAAGGAATGAAGGACGAGAGAAAGAAAGCAAAAAGGGAAAGTGTTCTAGTGAAGCTAGTGGGTAGTAAAGTGAATGATTACAGACTGTAGTCGTAACACACGTAATAAGAGCTTATTGCGTCGCCGTTCATCTGTAATAGCTAGCATTCTACTTCCACAACGGTGGCACCCGTCACCATATGTTGTGCATTTGGGTCAAGGTGTTCATAATGTGGTCGCAAAGAGTGTGTTATTAAGCTGGCATTTTTATGATGCCAGTGTTCGCCGGCCACTTGAATTTGCATAAAATTACTTAATACTTGTTTTGTAATAACGTTGTATCAACCGTGCAAGCTACTGAATACCGAATGAGATGGGAAGATGATCATGGTCTGAAACTAGGCCCATGTACGTATTAGTAAGGAGTCTGTCGTGGCCTGTTTCCATGTTCTAGCCCGGATTTTTTTCTCTGGAAATTAATAAATGCTGTGAATTCTGGGACTCAATGGCGGAGTCATACTCAGAAGCATGATGCAGAATTTCAAAGATAAGAATAAAATATAATAAGCAACGAAGGAACAACACATGCTGTAATGGAATGTGGTTAGAAAATATAGAACCTTTATGCAGGCCAGAACTAAGCTCCCAAATAAATGGGCACTTTAGTCCAGCACTTATGTATGTCGTACAATTACATTACTTATGATGTCTGCTAGAAAGTACTTGTTCGTGAAAAGAGTAGACCCAAAAAATTTAAGGGATAAGCACACTTTTAGTGCATCTGCATTATTGATACCTGTTTTTCACCTTCATTTGTCATTTGAAGTGAAATTCATTAAGGAGAATGTAAACGAGACTTTTTATCTTAGGAAAACCAGTTATCTGTAAGCTTTACTGATACAGAGCAGTAGTACAACCAAAATTGGACAGGTTAGAAACTTTAGCAATAACTGAAAGAAATTAAGCAAATCTTAACTAATATATAAAGTTTTGGACATTGTGGCGAATTTATGGAGGACCGTAGGCGGGAGTGCATTAAATTAAAATCAAATGGTTACCATGATTCGCTGGACTAAACATGTACAAAAATGGCCGTCTAATTGTTAGCAATTTTGCATCCAACAGGAATTCAGAAGGTCCCAAGTTCGAAACCCCAGACAGCGAGCAGGATTAAATCCATGAATTTTATTTTTTGTTTTCAGTTTACCATTACAGGACTTTCAATGAATGTACTCACGGATATAAATTGAAACGAAAGAAATAAAAGGCACAAATTATGAATTAAATTCTTTGTGGAATTTAATTCCTTGTGGGATCTGTTAATCCACAGACGTAAGACAAGTTGGGCAGTACATATCAGTCCAAAACTTTCAGGCCCAAACCTTAGAGAGTTGACCTGTCAGTAAAGACATACTGTACGAATAAAACATTTGCCAGCTCTTGATTGATTTCTTATCTGTTATCTGCGCTTGCCACCACCCATTCCCCCCCCCAGAATAGTGATTTTTAAAGATTAGAGGTAATTTTCCACCCATAGCCCTATCTTACGTTAAATGTGGTCATGTCCTTTAAGTTGTTAGCCGTTGAAATTTGTTCTTATTTCAGAACAATATGAAGGTAAGATATGTAAATTCTGTTATTATCTGTATATTGGTAATTAAGTTTAGAGCTGTAAACTGATAACCAAATTGATGAGGACTTACCATGCATGGGTCCAATGATGACCATGCAGGCAATCATGAGCATGATGACCCTCATCTTTCTGTTGTTCTTCCCCTCCTTAAAGGCAACCTTGAAAGTCTCGGAAATATGACGAAAGTCAAATAAGTCCCTCACGAACCCGCACCTCTGTAGTTTTAGTGCTTCTATTCTCTTCTTTTCTTGTTCCGTTTTCTGACGGGGAACTTCTTTAATCCTGAAGATTCCATAACAAAAACTGAGGGCATACAAAACAGCAGTTGTAACGAAGACACCATAGAAGCCGATTTCCTTGTATAGAACCCCACTGAGAGCCATTCCAACAGGAACGCCAACAGAGACGAACACGTTCGCTATACCAATTCGAAGCGTTCGCATTTCTACTGTGGTGACATCGGCAATGTAGCTGAACGCAGCCATGAACATTATGAACCATCCACCTGTTATGGCCGGGAAGATAGCTTCAACAAAACCAACAACTTCCATTGGCACCTCGAAGAAAAAGTACGTACAGAGGATGAGACTAATGCACGTTACAAATTCTCCCGTTAGTGGAAGGAGCATGCATGGTTTTCGTCGACCGTGTCTGTCGGACCAAGACCCGAGAAATAGCATTATGATACACGGTAAAGAGCTCTGTAAAGCCGTTTTCCATATGATCATTCTGGCAACAAGTTGCTGCACTTCGGTTTCTGCTTCGGTGTAATTGGCCGTCTGGCGAGCGGTCAGAGCATTGCAGACTCTTTCATCGTATCTCAGATTCACGCGGCAGGCTTTCTCCAAGTTAAGGTTTTGAGTGGCCAGCATAGCTAAAACACACGGCATGATGTAACCGGCCATCAGTGGCTCCACAGTGATGTTCCCAATTATGTATTTGCCTTTCTCACGATATGTCATTTTTTTCCACGGTGTGTCTGCTATAACCACAGCTTGAAATTCACCTCCGTCTCTTTTATTTTTGTCATCCATTTTTGTGCCAATATAAGAAAACCCCAACAAATCACAATGTCACATTCGAAATATTCTCACTGGAGTTTCGCTGTTCCTAAGTATTAAGTTAGCGTCAAAAATCTAAATTTCTTTTAGAAATTTTTACTGCGGCTTTTAAGTCATTAAGTACGGTTCACATCGGTCTTGTGCACAGTTTTTAGAATGTAGTGTCCAATTTACTGTCGTGTATTTATGCGCACGTATTTATTTGTTAATTTGTATATTTATGCCGTCTTAAAAGATTCAGTAAAGCATGCGAGAAGATTTAATTATGCTACCGTTAGTGCTGTCGAAAACGGATTTATGAATTTCACACGCATTCGCTTGCTTTAGCAGTATTAAAAGAAAAAGTTAACTTCTAGATATTTAAGCAAATATGGGCAAAACAGCAGGCACCAATGTTAAATTTACCTCGATTTTTCGAAGATTTAAATCACGAAACCTGGAGGCTATTTACATTATAAAACCATATTCGTTTTATGATTTAATATCATCGCAGAAGAGCTGCTGTTTACAGGAGGCTGCCTGAGGCCGGTGGGGCATTGACCGTCTTGGTGGATGATGTGGTGATCCTCTCACTTCACTAGACACTGACTGCTCCACTGTACGGCACCTTGAATACTGTTAACCGCTAGCTAGCTGCTGCAACTGGGTCTGGTGAAGCAGATTGCTGTACTGCCAGGAGAAACCGAAGTTGTCACTAGTCCCCGATCACCGTCAAGGCCTTCATCAATTTTACGATCTCCTCACGTGGAACGGATACTGCAGATGGCAGTCGCATTTTGTAGACTGTCTTCCACGTTGTGACACTGGTGGATACAAGCATTTCGGAGGAAAATGCTGCCTCCTTTTTATGGATTGAATTTCGTTTCTTCCCATACACTGTGTCACTGCTCAGAAGACCACAGTCACCGCAGTGAAAGTCTGAAAATTAAAGAAAGGAAACTGCGTATAAGTTCTTAGCGGTATTTCACTAACCAACCAAGCAACCAGCCAATCAAATGGCTCTGTGGAACTTGTCCTTGAGAAGCTAGTGGATCTTCATTCAGTGAAGAAATGCTCGGCAGGTCAGGAAACATGAAGGTTCATTACTGTGTTCCTAAAAGCCTGCCTGCTGTCTGTCTTTCTAGGAGTTTTTGTCGTAATCATTGTCGGTTATATAATTTTTAGAGGGCGTGCAGCAAAGAGAAATGCTTTTGCCCAAAATTTTTAAATTTTATTAGTGTAAGAAAGGAGAAACTGTATTCAGCAAAACTGGAATGTGTAATATACGCACCCAGGTGAAGCTGCTAACTTCTTGTAAGATTTGTTCGGACACAGACACATTCATCCATTTCAGTCTGTCCCATCGTATTTTATTTAAGATTTGTTTTAATACAACGCTCCTATATACAAAATATTTTCCAAGTGGTGTCTTTCCTTCTGGTATACCCATCAAAATTCTCTGTTCGCTTATGTTCTTGCCCATACGCGCTACACGCCCCGCCCAACTTATCCTCCTTGAACTGTTCAATATTTTAGGAGGAAATCTGAGGCAAAGACCTGCTTGAAAAGAGTTGGTGTAAACGGAAGTATAATATTAAAATGGGTCTAATGTGTAATAGGGTGAGAAGTGGATTCATCTGGCTAGGACTGGACCAATGAGGGCTCGTACACACGCCAATAAACCCCCTGGTTTCATAAAACGTTGGGAATTTGTTTACTAGCTGTGAAATTGTTAGCTTCTCCAGAAGAATGCTCCCTCATGGAATTAGAACGTGAAGAAACTTCAAAATTTTGCTGCAATAATTGAACTTGGCTATGTTATGCATGATTGAACATTTTACACTTACTTGAAAGGAATAGAAGACGGCCAGCGTCCAGACTTCTTAAACCAGTGAAAATTTTAGACAAAATTATGAAAGTGTAATGCTGTTTGTTTGGGGATATGAAACAGAGTTATTGAAAACTGCAGCGAAATGTCAGTAATTGTGCAAGTTCGATGTTCGTAACTATCAGTAACAAGACAGACAACGTATGTATAATGTAATATTGAGGCGCATTCGTGCTGCCATTGTGGTTGTGAAAAAGCAATGAGCATTACATAACCTGAGTGTGTGTATTTGTAGCCTTAGGTAACCAGCATGCAATGGGCATGCACCATATTGTCATCTGTGGCCTGCCGCGCTCTGCAGTATTCCTCGACATTATCTCATGAAGGGCACGAATTTCGAAAAAAAAAATTACTGAACACAAAATATGTTTTGATTTTCTCTACAAATTTGTCTGATACATTTTTCATTCTAAGAAGAAGGAAGTGAAACATAATTTAAAATGTATATTGGTCTTCATGTAAAGTACTCTTCTTCTTGTCCGATTTTAATGAAACTTGAATTTTCTGGACAGATTTTCGAAAAATCCTCAAATGTCAAATTTCATGAAAATCCGTCCAGTGGGAGCCGAGTTATTTCATGCGGACGTACAGATGGACAGGCATGACGAAGCTAATAGTCGCTTTTCGCGATTTTGCGAATGCGTCCAAAAAAAGGTAAAATTAAATTTGTCCGTGTGGACGCCCTGAAGACGTATGAATAGAGGCATAGCTACTCTCATTCTAAACCTCGACACTAAGTGGTGAGTAGTTTGCTTGAAGCTTCAGACAATTTCCGCCTGGGGAAAGAACCCCAGTACCCTTTCGGCAGGAGGCTGGGTGGGCCCCAGAACTGGGTCTGAACTTTTGGGGAAAGATAATTAAGCGGTGTTGATTTTTAGACGCGTTCGCAAAATTGCGGAAAGCGACTGTTAGCTTTGTCATGTCTGTCCGTCCGTCCGCATGGAATAACTCGGCTCCCACTGGACAGATTTCCATGAAATTTGATATTTGAGGATTATTCAGAGGTCTGTCGAGAAATTCGCATTGCGTTAAAATCCGGCAAGAATAACGGCTACTTCGCACGAACACCAATACACATTTTTTATCATATTGCGCTCATTTCTTTTTAGAGCGAGAAACGTTTCAAACAGAAGTTGTAGAGGAAATAAAAAAACACATTTTATGTTCAATAAATTTTTTATGTCGAAAATCATGCCGTTTATGAGATATGAAAAAAATGTTGTAGAGCTGGGCAGGCCACATGACAATATGGCGCATGCGCATTGCATGCTGGGTAATTAAGTTTACACCCACACTCACAATATGTAATACTTATTGCTTTTCCACTGCAACAGTGGTTGCACGAACGCGCCTCAGTGTTACGTTATAAGTACATTAACTCTCTTGTTTTAACTTATAATTCTTTGAGGAGATTTATTCTGTCAATTTATTCTTACTTTTCGCAGAGTTGTACAGTTTGGATATCGTCACTGTACGGTCCCGCACGTGAGAAGCGTTCTGTCGCTACTGAAGTGAACCTTGCAGTATGTAAATAAGGTGCAAAATAAGGCTATCATTGAGATCTGCGCTCTTCTGGAATATTACTACGGAGCGTAGACTTGGCTTTCATACCGACGTTTCGGCACAATCCATCGGTCCCATATTCAAGGGTCAAGAAGTCCAAGAAGGACTACTTGACCCTTGAATATGGAACCGAGAGGTTGTACCGAAACGTCGGTACGGAATTGCCATTCTGCGCTGCGTAATATCCCAGAAGAGTGCACATCTACTCTGCTTTGCGGCAGAAGCATGTAATCGCGTAACGCCCTCATTGCTTCGCGCAGATAGATTTTTTCTTGCTGGTTGATTGCTAGTTGAGAAGGGAGACCAATCGCAGAAGTTGTCGGAAAATACGAATCCGTTTCCGCTGTCTCTCCATGTTATTACTGTATGCATTACGTGATGTGGCTCGGTATAGTACATAGTGTCACTAACGTACCTACAACATGGCCGATTGCAGTGGCCGCGCGGTTCGCCTGCTGGGATTGCGGATTCGAATCCCGCCAGGGGCAATTATGTCTTTCTCGCACTCTTGTGATTGTTATGTGTTGTCAGGTAAAGTTGTCTGCGACGGGCCGTTCACTCTTCCAGAGGCGACCTACAGATTGTGATGTGTCTGAGTGTGTTCGAGGGACTTTATAGAGGAGGTCAAGGCCCACTAGGGCTGTTGACCAATGAGAAAAAATCAAAATAATCCTACAAAATAATACAACTCTGTCTTGAACGCTCTGTTCTGCGATGTGGCACCTAATAGTTCAGTAGAGTAGCCCCCCGTCCCCCCCCCCCCGGCCAAAGCGGTTGAAAGGAATTAAATTTTTAGGGGGGGGGGGAGAACAATTGCCGGACGCTAAAAAATGTAAAAAACAAGCGCCTGATTGCCGGCGGTTACTCAAATCTCCTCAAAAGACGACAGTGTCAGCTACCCAAGCACTGCGTTCCGTAGCTGAATTAGTGTCCACGCAACGGCTGTTCCACTCTTCTCCGAAAATATAACGCACGGAGACTGGAGTTGACCCAGAGTTACTTCGACTGCGAAGAGTGATGATGAGATGAGATGAGCTTCATCTTGACGCAATTCGTCACGGTGTGGTGCGTACAGACTGGGGCACCTTCACTTTTACCTCTTAAGGGCCCTATACACTCTCAGCTAAACTGAGCGATTTTACTGTGTGACGTCATACCTGACGGAAAAACTGAGTAAACTAAGCAGTTTCGACAGGCACTAGCGCAGGCCTCAGAACTGTCCTTTCCAGTCGTCTTTCACACAGAGAACTGCGCAGTTCACTCAGGGAATCCCACAGTTTCCTCAGTTTACCTGCCGACATCACGATGGCATCATCTCAAGGCACATCCGTTTCTCACAATTCATTCAGCAGATGAGCATCGCATGATATATTCTTTTCAAATACCACTTCTTATTCCGCAGTTTACGCTTTCTTTTCTTCTTTTCGCATAACACTATGGCCGATGTGGCTAGCAAACAGGAAACGACAGCCTTGTTTTTATCTACCATGGTAACACGCACAAGAAGACACACAGAACTGACAAAAAAACTGACATACTGATAGGAAACCTATGCAGTGCCAGAGAACATTCCGTACAGTTTTTCGTGCATTTTTTTACACAGTTAAACTGCACAGTTTAACTTAGAGTGTATGGGGCCCTTTATTATTACGATAGATTATGCGGTAGGTACCAGATATTGTTGCGTCGCTTAACTGTCTTGGCATTAGCTGATACAGACGTTTACCTAAGATGACGCTTGGATTGAAGCGATTTAAACACGTAGTTGCCTTTTCTTTTAGTGGCCTCTCCTTGTAACGTCGAGTTGCAAAACAGCCGTCACATGTTAATACTGAGTGTAAGGCCGCGCCCACCCCGTCGCTTTTATCACAATTATCGAATTACTTGCCGGGAAACAGCGCCATTGAGGGATCAACCTCCGCTCACGCCAGTTACCCAACTTCATCAAACGTTCTTCCTTTGTCCATCTTACGTAACGCATACACTCCCGCTCACCTAGCGATGACATTGACAAGTAATAGTGTAATATAAACAGCCAACTAGATGTAACAATAGATGCAACAATAATAATTTTAATAAAATTATTATTGTCGCATCTAGTTGGCTGTTTATATTATTGTGTCAATGATGCACGGTCACATCAACATCAAATTGACGAGTAAGCCCACAGCCCTAAATTACACGCTTAAAGAGATGTGGATTACTTGCAATTGTTTGTATTTATGCGACTAACCGTAAATTAATGGCAGACACGCGGATAAAGGAAAGTAAACGGAAAAACGTTTCCTTATTTTTACGTACAAATGATGACCCAGCACTTTATGATCCTGTTTAAGTAACGTACTGTTACCCAGCACATACCGGGTTTGTATGACCTGTTTTGTACCAATATGCGCGCCTGGAGTTTCTGACAGCGGTACTGCTAAAGATTCAAGTCTTCTGGGACGAAAGGCCATGTCGATTGTTAACTAGTAACCAGCGTTTGTAAAGCATTGCGATCCTTCGACGCTTGTTTGTGCTAAGCCGGTTCGAGGGTTGCCGTCTCATGCCATCACACGAAATTTTCTAAGCCATTAATATTCAAGTATGCGATAATAATTAGTACGGTTATGGAATTTGCAGGATAAAACATTACATCCAAATGCTTATCATGTCCCGAGGGGAACTGGAACCATCTAATCCATATATACCACAATAAAGCTGCCTCACAACTCCTGGCTATTCAGTCAAGCAGTTCTAACTATTTACTTAATGACGACAATGTTTTCGACCTCTCCGGGTTACTTCGTTACTCCATCTAGGCGAAAATGCTTGCTGGGGAAACCGGAGGGAAGGAGACCACTAGGGAGACCTAGGCGTAGATGGGTGGATAATATTAGGATGGATCTCCAGGAGGTGGGATGTGGGTATTTGGACTGGATTGGGCTGGCCCAGGATAGAGACAGGTGGTGGACGCTTGTGAGTGCGGTAATGAACCTTCGGGTTCCGTGAAATGCGGGGAATTTCTTGACTAGCTACAAACCAGTTAGCTTCTCAAGAAGGACTCTGCAGTATGGAGTAAGTAAGTAAGTAAGGTGACAATGCCCGTCTGTTGTGTATTGCACACAGCGATTTTTTCTACCGCTGTTCATAGGTTTACGTATAGTTATAAAAGCAGTCTGTGCCTCGCTGCTTGGCAGCAGCTTCATTCAAAAAGCAGTTGCAGTGCCTCACAACGGTCACAAATAATAGAAAGGATGTGTGATGTCACATCCTTTGGCGCTTTCGGTCAGCTGTAATGCAGTGCATGTGACTGTCAGTAGAAATAGGCAATTCCATTATTTTTGTACAGTCTGGTGTAAGAAAGGAAGAGGCGAAGGATGGGCTTTGTCAGACATGCAGCTGTCCGAGGGAAGTGGGTAGTTTCATAGAAATATCGTAAGAGATTATGTTAATATTAATCCCTTAAGATTTCATGAAGTGTTACATGAGCTCTGTTAAATGATTGCATCTTAATTTTAGGCCGACATATTTCGTTTCCAGAACCATTATCGTAGAAAATGTAAATGTGCATAAAAATATATCACTTTGCTTTATCAAAAGTGTGTATGGTCACTAATTAAAGGCAGTATATATGCCACTAAAATATCAACTACACCCGTTTAAACTACTCTCCCATCTACCTACCTACCTACCTACCTACCTACCTACCTACCTACCTACCTACCCTCCCACCCACCCACTCATCTTTCTGTCTACTACCCTGACTAGCTGCTTACCTACTTATGTTCTTATCTACCTTCGCACTTACGTACATATGTAAAAAAGGTAAAGGTAAAGTGATCCCGTTAAAGCCCCGGTGTGGTCCAGAGGGTGGGTAGAGGTATAGCTCTACTCTTCCATGACCGCGGCACTAGAAGGAGGTGAGTGGTCAGCAGCACGCCCCGGCCGCACTTACCCCCGGGAATGACCCGGTACCCATTTTACAGGAGGCTGGGTGGGCCCCAGGGCACGTAAATATGTACGTACATAAATACGTACACACATACACGTGTCCATGCATACAATTTATGCCAGGGTCGGTGGGAAAGAGTTTACGTAGTTTATAATTACTTCACTAGGGCACCTACATCTAATTTGTGTGTAATATAAGGGGGCTTCATTGCTGCTGTTTACAGTGCTGAATCAAACAAAATCCAGAAGGCCCCCCACCAGTGAAATTTGATCGCGATGTGGAAGCATTTGTAACACGATGTCTAAAAACACACAACCCAGGTTTCTATCAACAGGCCGTACAAACACTCGTCCCACGTGGGATAAATGCCTCATTTGGGGGGCGAACTGTTTGGGAAGGTAATGGAGTAGCAGTACCATTAAATATGAAGTGTTCTTACTGGGGCGCAAAAATCCCGGTCCACGGTCACCCATATGACTAAATATTCTATTGTGGCGCCTAACAGTTGTGAGCCCTCCGTATAGATCTGGTTTATTGGCACCCATGTGGCTCGTAGAATTTTGAGGTGGTTTTCAGTATTTTGAAGAAATAGCTGACTCTGTGAATTTATTTTCTGGCCGGGATTATCGCGATAATAATGTTCTGTGTATGTGCCCTAACGATGGTCGCTTCTTGCTGCAACCTTAAATCAAGTACAAACCTTTGGAAACTACTGTGCAAGACAGATTGTGATTTGGTCATCTGAATGTATTTGCAAATTTCTAAAATTAATATTTTTCTGGAATAATTCAAAATTATATTCGATGTATTTGCTTTTCGTATAGGGCCCCTATACACTCTAAGTTAAACTCTGCTGTTTAACTGTGTAAAAAACTGCACGAAAAACTGAACTGAATGTATGTGGGATTCCCTGAGTGAACTGCGCAGTTCTCTGTGTGAAAGACGATTGTAAAGGACAGTTCTGAGGCCTGCGCTATTGCGTGTCAAAACTGCGCAGTTTAATCAGTTTTTCCATAAGGTATAATGTCACACAGTAAAATCGCTTAGTTTAACTGAGAGTGTATAGCATCCTTATTAGTGTTTTGTTTTATTTAACAAACAAATATTAGTTTTTGAATGATTCAGACCCCACTTTCACGATTAATGAGTGATATTGTCATTCTGGTAGAGTGTTTGTGTGATACCTCTTTGCCAGATGAGAAATTAAAGTGATTACTAATGAGAACCCCATCTTGTGGCGGAGAGTTGAATATAGGCTCGTTCGCGACAGTCTAGCGTTGTGTTTTTTCCCTAGCTTGTTGCCCATATCCCGAACAGGACACTTGAACTAAGATTCGTCGCTTTCCACTAAACAAGTTATCTCTTTCGCGTTGTTGGTAGTACTGATTTAAGGAAACCATAAATTGTTACCTTGTTAGGTCCATAATGTCATATTTCTTGTAAGAAATTTTGTTAAATTTTGACGTTTTGCTGACCGTGCATCTCAGTATATTTATCTCAGTATTTAACCAACTTGATGCACAAAATTTGTTTCACAATAAGTTTTATTTCATGCATCTACATGTTTCGAGCACATGTG